>QWBY01000011.1_pt1 | contig 138738 bp, 137 predicted proteins | sample 1972471 | NCBI WGS metagenome assembly QWBY01 (sample SAMN09866722, study PRJNA288562) | Human gut metagenome isolate term6_stool, whole genome shotgun sequencing...
GAGATGTACCAAAAGAACTTGTAAGATTGTATGGTTGTATGGATGGGGTAAATACCTATGCTTTATACAACTATATTATCAGACAAAACCTTTTAGAATACTATAATGCTAAAAGAACCTTTTCTTTAGAGTGTAAGTTCTCTAGGGTAGTGGCTTATCAAGAGTTTTATGGACATCACGTAGATGTAGACCACTTACCTAAGATTAGAAAGTCACTAGAAGAGGAGAGAGATGACCTTTACAACCAAATGAAGGAAATGATAGGGGGTACTGATTTCAATCCTGCAAGTACAAAGGACTTACAAGGGGTACTATTTAAAGTTTTAGGTCTGAAACCGATTAAATTGACTGCTAGTGGGAACCCAAGTACGGATAAAGAGTCTTTAAAGGTCTTAGCAAAAAAACATAAATTCCCTAAGTTATTACTAGAATATCGTGAGATTGCTACTCAAATAAATAACTTTATGAATAAAATTGATGAGATAGCGACTCCTGACGGCTTTATGTTCTCAGATGTCACTCAAATAATTTCCAGTGGTCGTCTTTCAGTTTCAAATCCTAATTATCAATCTTATTCACCCTCTGTAAAGAAATATATAACTCCTAGAGAAAACCATTACTACTTAGACTTCGATTATTCAGCAGTAGAGTACAGAATAATGAGCAGTATGGCAAAAGAAGAGGTACTTATAAATAAATTCTTCGACCCAGATACAGATATCCATTCGTATCAGGCATCAAGAATGTTTGGGGTACCACTTTTATATGTAACATCACAACTAAGATCTCAAAGTAAAGGGGTATCATTTGGTTTAATGTATGGGATGCAAGCTCAATCATTGGGTGAGACAATATTTGGAGAGGAAAGTCGAGAAAATACTGCAAAAGCTGAAAACTTAATGAAGTTATTCTTTAAAGGTCAAGAAAAGGTAAAACATTTCTTTGATGAGGCTCAAGCTAATTCATATAAGCAAGGTTGGTCTGACACATATATCGGAAGACGTAGGTATTTTGATAAGAAGAAGTACAGACCTCATAAGATAATGCGTATGGGGGCAAATCATAGAATTCAGGGTACTGCAGCAGATTTCTTTAAGATGGCAATGGTTAACCTTTATGAAATGTTAAAGAGGAATACTTGGTTAGGAAAGGTGTTAATACCATTCTTCGTACACGACGAGGCTGTTTTAGAGATTCATAATTCTGTAGACCCAATCATATTACTAAAAGAAGTAATGAAATGTACCAGAATACAAGTAAAAGGATGGTGTCCACTAACAAATGAATGTGGTTTTGGTGCAGATTGGTATGTAGCTAAGAAAGGAGAAACACCACTCCCAGTACAGGATATAATGATAGCTCAATATGGAGAAACAGGGGTACCATGGTGGGATGGAAACATCCAAAAGTTGGTTGATTATCAAGTTGGAGAAATTCATAAGTGGCAACTAGATAGGTTAGTTAAGTTTTTGAGAGACCCTAGAAATCACAATAAGGAAATATACCCACCTGTATTAAAACAAGGTCAGGCTTTATACAAAGACATCCTAAGTGGTGATATGAGGGGTATTAGTCCAAAACCATTATTTGATGGCAAAGACTTTGAGTTTGATATAACTACTCCATTAAACAATATCAAATCTTTGGTTAGAATGCTTGGAATGGAAGACCTATATGAAAAAGCAGGTATTATAGAGAATAAAGAACCTATAGAAAAGAAAGAAGAAGTTCCAAAAGAGGTAGAATTTAAAGAAGATGAACTTAGTATATTGGATTTAGTCCAAATGAGAGGATTTTATAGAAAGTTAAATGGAGAAAAAGAAGAGTTCTATGTATTTTATCCTGAGGATTGGCTAGAAACCAGTGTTGCTATGCAAGTATTTTATCAATTAGGTAAAATTATGGAAGATAACAAAGGAAATGTAGATTTAATATTTGTTACCAAGAAAGGAGAGTTCCTTGAACCAGAAGAAAATGGGGTATCAAAGATGGGTGTTATAGCAATGAGCAAATACATCTCTACTGTATGGAGGGATTTTAGATGAATTATGATGAACAATTAATGGATAGTGTGGATTTAAAGTACCCACACTACCTAATCAAAGATTTAGGGGTACTAAAAGCTCATCAAGCAATAGTACTCCAGCAGATGTTGAAACCAGTTAAAGGTCAAAGGTCAGACTACAGAGTATATACTGAAAATAACGGAGAGCTATACGAGATAGGAAGTATTTTCAGGAGTAGTGTCAAACCTATGATAGATTTAGTTGGGGTAGACAATATCGAATTACATTACAGTAAGGAAAAAACATACACTGGAGATATGTTATACATTCTAGGATAGGAGAGATAAATGAAAATAATACCAAAAGATGAATTAATAAAGTTAATAGACGGAGAAGATATTGAAATAACTGTTTTAATAAAAGATTACACAGTAGGAAACACCAAAAACGGTGGAAAGTACTTAAACGGAAGTTGTGAGAGTAAAGGTGTGGTTCCATTCAAAGTTTGGAGTGGGGGTACTCTTGATGAAATGCTTGAAAAATCCTATAGAGGAAAAGTAGTTGATTGTAAAGCAAGTATAAATATTTATAATGGAAGTTTTGGTTTAATACTAAAAGAATTAAAAGAAAGTAATGTAAGCCCACTTGAATTAGCTGAGAAACCTTATGATAGTGAAGCTATGTGGAAAAGGTTAAATAAAATCTTAAAAGATAATATGTCTGACGTTGGTTACATTACAGCTTGTAAGGTTTTAGAAGAAGTTGAAAAGCCTTTTAAAAGTGAGGTAGCAGCGGTTAGTTTCCATGATAATGTGTTTGGTGGTTTGTTGGCACACTGTTATAAGATGTGTTTGGTTTTGGGGTATTCCTTAAAGATGTATAAGAATATTGGAAATTCTTGTGATAAGGATTTACTCTATTTTGGGGTATTACTCCATGATATTGGAAAAATTAAGGAGTATTCAAATGGTTCAAGGTCTGAGGTTTATTTTGGTGGACATACTGCTTTTGGTGTAGAGTATGTAAGTTCCTTTAAAGACCAATTCTTACTTCAATATGGAGAAGAATGGTATTATAGATTAATTTCAATAATATCTCAACACCACGGAGAGTTTGGAGAAGCACCAAGAACAAAAGAAGCTTTATTTATACATTATATTGATATGTTTGAAAGCAAGGTACAAATGCTAAACCAAACTTTACCAATTGAAGACCAAGTGTATATTGATAAATTTAGAATAATTTAAGGGGGTACTCGATGATTCTATCCCAAGTATTTAAGACAAATAAACAAATTAATAATGTAGTTCTCTTGGGAGAGGTAACAAGATATGTAGAAAATATGACTTCACTCCAAGTTGATAGTGGAGTCAAATTTTTTGAGTTAAAGTTGTATGCAGTAAAGTTCTTAGGTCAGATTTATGACACCGAAAACACTGGTATAGATAATATCTCCTTAACAAATGGGGTAGTGTATTGTGCTTGTCGAAGAGAAGACCTAAAAGGTAAGCTTGTAACAGTAAGATTAAAATCAAAAGGATGCTCAATAAGACGTAATTGGCTATCAAACAGAGAACAGTACTTAAATGCTTTTAATATGGTTAAGAAAAGTGATTGGATGGTAATTGGCAGTTTGGTAGAAGAGTATACTCCAAGCCAAGAAAATACCTTTAAGGCAGTTTACGATATGTATATGTCTGATAAAGGGGTAGTTGAATCAGAAGAGGTTAAAGCTTATAAAAGTTATACTGCTCCCTCTGCTATAAGGGAGTTACAGCAGGAAAGTAACATTACATCTTTTGTTGATAGAAAAATACTTCTTGATTATTCAAAAGAAAAGCTTGAAAAGGTATTTATAAATGTAAAAGAGCTTTTTAACCCTCTTGACAAGGAAAAGGGGTACTGGACTGATGAAGAGCTATTACGAAAGTTAAAGGGGGTATTACCACCTAACTTTTTTAAGAAGACCAAGATAACATTGGAAGATGGGGTAATTAACCAGAAAAAGAACATCGGTTTAATAGTAAGTTCACTCATTGGTTTAGGTTCTAGATTTGACGAGTATTGTGATAAGTCATTTGAAGATGCTGGTTTAGGCACTATCTTATGTACGCAGGTAATGTTGAGATACCCTTATTTGTTTTCAGTAATGCTTGGGGGTATGAGTTTAAAATATTGTGATAGAATAGTAAGAGTATGTAAGGCAATAGGTTATCCTGTAGAGGGGTATGGAAGAAGTGCTTTAATTGTAATGAATGGGTATAGAGGTCAGAACGACACTATAATATCTCTGGGTAAGCTGAAATCATTCTACGAAGATAAAAAATATGAATCTTGTAAATGGATAAAAGATGTACCTATAGAGCTAAAAGATGACTTTGATTTTATAGAGCTATTTGAAAAGGTTCGACTTGATAATAAAATATTGGGGTACTGTTCTTGGGATAATATCTTTAAAGAGTCTTATATCATTCATACAATGAAAAGAATGAGTAATGATAATGCCGAATATGTGTCAGAAAAGAGAATAGAAGAAGTAGTAAGCAATTTAAGTTTTAAATTAGAACCTAAACAACGTGAGGCTTTAGATAATTGCTCAAGTGGGGTAGTAATAATTCCAGGATGTGCAGGAAGTGGAAAGACAACAATAAGTAAGTGTATATCAGATGCTATTGGTGGAAACCTTTATTATGCAGCTCCAACAGGAAAAGCAGCAAGAAGATTGTCAGAGAGTGTTGGAATGCCAGTAAGGACTTTGCATTCTTTATTTCATTTAGGTATTGGACAACCAGGATTATTAAGTTGCTTAAGAGATGTAAAATCAGCACGAATTGAGGGTACTCTAATCATCGATGAAGCAGCAATGATTAACTTAGATGTTATGTTTAACATCATAAAGCGAATAGAAAGGTTACCAATCAAATTAATTATGATGGGAGACCCAAATCAGTTACAGCCTATTGGAAATGGAGCTATATTTAGAGACCTAATAGAAGTATTTAATCCTATACAGTTGGAAGTAAGTAGAAGATTTGCTGGAGGAAGTGGGGTAGGAGCTAATTGTAAGAATATTGTAGAAAACAACTACCACCTTGAAGAACGTGAAGATTTTGTCTTTGATGGAAGTGATATATCTCAAATAAAGATGAAAACAGTTCAATACTTCTTAAAAGGGGTACTGAAATACGGTTTAGATAAAGTTCAAATAGCAACTCCATACGTAACGCCTAAAAAGCAATGGTCTAGTTCTCAATTAAACCCAGTAATACAAGAAGAGTTATTCAAAAAGGATTCTCAATTACTCTTTAGGACAAGTAAGTTTGACGTTTATAAGGGTACTAAGGTTGTACATACTGGAGAAAATCTAGCAAACAAGGTTCATTTCAGTAAAGAAGGAAACACCTTTACATCACGAGATGATGTAATTGGGGTATTCAATGGAGATGTGGGATATGTAGTTGGTTTTGAGAGAGCTTTAGCTCTGGATTTAGATTGTGAAAGTGCTTATGAAGAGTTTGAAAGTGCAGATAAATTTGAATTTGATGTAAATGATTATGTGGCAATAGTTGAGCTTGAAGAGAATGATTATGTTTTGTATAAAGCTCATCGATTTAATGATGTCTTTGTTGGGGATGAGTTAAGGCTTTTAGACCTTGCTTATGCCTTAACAGTGCATAAGTTACAGGGTAGTGAGTATGAGTATGTAATATTCCCAATATCTGATTCTGATAATATCGGTTTTGTATCAAATGAAATGGTGTACACAGCAATAAGTAGAGCTAAAAAGTTTGTTACTGTGGTTGGTAATAAATCAAAAGTTGAAAGTTGCTTGGGGTATAAACGTTCACCTGAGATTAAGACTCTAATGAGGATATTAAGATGAAAAAGTTGGGAAAGTTTGAAAGAAGGGTAATTAAGAAATTAGAATCAGTATCAGATAAGAAGTTAAAAGCTTATTTCTGGATAGATGGGGTATTAGTAATAATTATAATGATAATATTGGCAGTTTTGCTAAAGAGAGGGTTATGATGAAAAAAGAACAAGACAGAATAAAAGAATATGATAAAGAAACTGATGAATTGTTTAAAAAGATGTTAGGAGGTGTACTGATTGCAGCATTTATTGGTGCACTTAGGTTGCTTATTCCTTTTAAGGTAAGAGAGGAAGCTTTAGAGGATAAAAATACTGTATATTACTTAATAGGATTGCTTATTATGGTGATAATAATGCATCTCTATCTTAAAGAGGCTTTATAAATGAAACAGTGCTTAGACGATTTAGAAAGGGTGTTTAGGTGGTTTAAAAAGAATGAAGACCCAAACGGAATTAATGAGCTCTGTGAAATGAGAGGATACTTCAGTGATGAGATGAAATCATTCTTAAAAGACTATGGGGTACTCAAATTAAAAGAGGGTGTAGATGTATCTGTATTAAAAAATCTAAAAACAGATTTGGGTTTATTTAGTGATAAAGGAAACTTCATCTTGGAAAATAGGTTTATAATTCCTTTAAAAGACCTAGAAGGTAATATCTTAACCTTTATAGGTTGGTACCCAGATGAAAGAAAGTATATAACTGCTAAAACACCTATATTTAGTAAAAATTTTCTGTTATTTGGTTTAGATAACTTCAATAATGAAAGAGTAGTTGTTGTAGAGGGAATATTTGATAGCTTAAGCTTGAGAGCTTGGGGTATTCCAGCAGTAGCAGTTATGGGAAGTGATTGCTCAGTTGGTCAGAGAGGTTGGTTAAGCCTGTGCAAAGAGGTGTTAGCAATCCCAGACAATGACTATGTTGGAAGGTCAATTGTAAAGAAAGATAAATGGGGTATTAATATTCTTGGAGGAATGTATGTTGTTTGGTGGGGAATAGAAGTCCTAAATAATGATGGAGAGAAAATTGAAGTTAAGGATATTGATACCTTGTGTATGTTATTTGACCCTAAAGAGGCTTTAAATGATATTGATTATGGGGGTATCAAATCTGTGGTAAATCTTAATGAATAAGGAGATTAAATATGAATGAGAAAAGCTTTAATATGAACAATTTAAGAAAGTTATTAAATGAAATTGACCAAGCAAATAGCGAAGAGAGAGGTGAGTATTATTTAGATGCTTTAAAGATAATTGAAGGTGGACCAAAAGGGATGTATACATTCTTTGAGATAGAAGCCTATAATGAAGATGATAGACGAATCCCTCTCCAAGTTTACTGGAAGAATGGGGTACTAGCTTCAAATAGTGCTTATAAGAAGTACAGTAAGGTTTGTCCTAAGACTTGTAAGGTTTTTGCAGATAATACAGTAAAAATTATTGAGGAGATAATGAATCAGGGACTGGCAATAGACTCAGTAAAAACTTTGTTAAGGGGGGATGTAGAGTTTATAATATTTGAATACCCTAACGGTACAAAGGAATTACGAGGTGCTTATTACTGGTCAGAGGGGTATGAGGGGTTAACACTATGAGTAAAATGATGATAATTGAGTTTATGCAAGCAAATGGCTTGTATGTAGTAATTGGTTTAGCATTTATAATGGCTTTGAGTGTAAGTGGGTATTGGGTAGCAAAACCTGCAGGTTCTAAAACAAGTAAGGTAGGTACTATATTCTCAGTTATAGCCTTTTTAGGAGTCTGTGGTATGGTAGTTAACCTTAAAATAGGTTTTTTGGTTGCTTGTTTGGGGTACTTAGCTAAATCAATAGTATTATTACGTAATGGATATGGGGTAGGCTCTTTTTTAAGACCTATCCTTTACTTTAAGAGGTTTGGTGAGCCTAGTATTCCAGATGAAGAAGAGTTAATTGACCTTTTCTAATTGCTAGTTAATCTTGGAGATACTGTTTTATTTATTTCTAAGATTTGCTAATATATAATCAAGCTAATCGTGGTGGAGTAGCTGAAAAGTTGAAATAAAATAACAACGTGAAAAATTGAAAACAAAGGAAGGTAAGAAAAGATGAAATTAAAACCACGTAAAATGACAGAAGAGCAATTGAACAAAGTTGCTGAGGTAACTGAGAAACAAACTGGAGGTCAAGTATTTAAGGCAACACTTGATGATTCAGAGATGTTTAGAGTTCCAGTAAATGACACAGTATTGGTATATGTACCTAATCACACAGAAGTAGTTGATGGGGTAGAACAATTGAGAATGGATAAACCATTTCTTCACATGGTTAAAGATGGTAATAGAGTTAAATATATCAGATGTACAGCAGGTGCTGAAGACTTGGGGTATGAATCTTGTCCAATGTGTGAAAATGCTCAATATCATTGGGATTTAGCTAGACTACAAATTGAAGAAGCTTGTAGAGAGCAACATCTTGATCCAGCAGACACAGATTCAGAGGCAGTAAAATCAATTAGATCAAAATTCTATGGCAACAGGGTACTAGACTCAGCTAATAGACGTTTTACATTCCCAATAGTTGTAATTGATAGAAAAGAAAAAGATGAAGATGGAAGCCCTAAAATGACTCCAATGTGGTATTCAATCTCTGAAAGATTCTTTAAGAAAACTTGGGGAGCAGCACTAAAGGCACTACAAGCTGGAGAAGAGGTAATAGACTTTGAACAAGAAGTGGATGAAGACGACCCTAGCCCAATCCCAAATGCAGGTGGTAGATATTACGAGTTAGATTTTACTTATGATTCAAAAGGTAAAGAACATAATCGTATGCAATCTGCTTTAAACTTGAAAGTTTTCCCTAAGAAGACTTCAAAAAGCCTTGAAAAGCTAGCTGAAAAAATGGATAAGATGACAGAAGATTGGGATGTTGCAAAATGTGCTACAACAGTTGTAAATAACTTATTCTATGATGAAGAAGATATGAGAGCATTAGCAGATGAAGTAACAGAACCAGTAAAACAAAGAATAGAACTTTATGAGGCTAAGGTAACTGGATTAACACCAGAATTAGAAACTAAAAGTGAAGATAATAAAGCATTAGAGGCAAATAAAGAGCCAGAAGTTCTTGAAATAGATGATAACGACCTTGAGTTATTGTAAAAGACAAATTAAAGGGGGTACTAAAAGTATCCCTTTAGTAAATTCTTTTATGCAAGGAGGTGTAGCAGTTGACAAGTAAAATAACACAGATACAAATTGAAAATTTTATGGCTTACTCAAATGCTGTAATAGATTTTGATGAGCAAGGAATAATTAACCTCAAGGGGTACTCAGACAGTGGTAAGTCCGCATTCTTGATAGCAATTGCTGTTTGCTTTGATAATTATATGCCAAGTAAGCAAGCAAAATTTATTAAAGACGGATGTAAGTATTTTAAAGTGTCTGTAAGTTTTGATGATAGTGTAAAGATAGTAAGATATAAATATTCTTCAGGTAAATCTTTGTATGAAATGTTTAAAGACGGTTCATTAGTTTATACTTCTAAGATAAATGGCTCATTTACTCCAATAAGGGAAGTTCCAGAGGTAATAGCAAACTATCTTCAACTCTCTAAGTTGAAAAGTGGGGTACTAAACTTTAGAACAAATCAAGATAAACAGTTTTTAGCTCAGACAACAGGAAGTGAAAACTTTGAAGACCTAAATAATTTATTTGGTATTGAAGAAATTTTATGGGCAATAGAAACTTGTAAGAGTGAAATATCTACCTACAATACTGAAATGATAAACAATGATGCTGAAATTAAGTTCTATGAGGAAAAACAAGAAGAGTATAAAGATATATCCCAAAACACATTAGTAAAGTTAATGGAAGAAAGTGGGGTACTAAGCAAAAAAGAAGAGTCTGTAGATGTATTAAAAGAAATTCAAGAAAATACAGACTTAGTATTAAAGTTTAAAGAAACTCCTGAGATAGAAGAAATAAATACTTCAGTCAATAAATTAATCTCATTAAGTAATTATTTAAATTTTGTAAGTAAACCAGTTCCTGAGGAAGTGGATGAGATAAACTATTCAAAGGTTAAATACTTAGATAAATTAAATAAGTTAGTTGATGGAGCAAATACTGAAATAGAATCTGAGATTAATAATGTGGAAATTGGTAAAGTAGACCTTTTAATTAAGTTAAGAAAGGTTTTAAAATCAGTACCACGAAATAACCCAGAATTTGAAGAAATAGGGGGTATTAATCAATCAAGGTTTTTAATAAAACTTCTTGGTAAACTAACGGAATTTGAAGAGTTAGAAAATAAAACAGAAGAGATAGAAAATGAAAGAGATAAGTATGTAAGCGTACTAAATAAAGTAAAAGTAAAGTTAAAGAGTAAAGGGTATGTATTGCATGAATGCTCAAACTGTGGTAACTTTGAAATAGAGGGGGTATAAGATGGACAAGTTAATGGTAATTGGAGATACCCACTTTTCAGATAGTTTTAAGGGTAGTCACAAAGATTATAAGGGTTCATGTTTAAGATTAATGGAACATATTCTTGATAAAGTTAAGGAAGAAAATCCAGATGGAGTAATATTCTTAGGAGACTTTATAGGGGTACAAGAGAAAAATATTAGATCAAGAGCTTTTTTCTTGGATGTAGTAAGGTTCTTACAGGACTTAGGAAGTTTAGTAGATGGTAATGTATATACTTTATTTGGAAACCACGACATTGGAAGTTATTCGGTAACTGATGTAGGTTTGTTGGTTGAGCTTGGTCTTTTTAAGCATGTAGACAAGTTGGATATGCTTGAAGATGATGGTAAGGTTTCAGTAAGATTCCATTTTGTGGATTATGGTCTTGAAGATGAACCTTTAGATTTATCAGACGAGGGTTCAAATGTGGTACTTGGACATAATAATTTCGCTTTCAATCACGATAGTTTGTATGGTGGTCAGAAAGGTGTTGTACTTGCTAACCATAAAGTGTGGGAAGGGGTAGACCTTGTGTTATCTGGTCATATACACCAACCATCAAGCGAGATAATGTCAGGAAGAATTTGTGATACAGTAAGTAATCTTTTTATACTTGGAGCACCTTGTAGAGTTGCTGAGAGATTTGAAGATTGTTGGTACGTAACCTTTGAAAAAGATGAGGATAAGGTAAATTATGAGGCTCATCTCTTTGGTTTGTGGAGTGTAGATGAAGAGTTTTATCCTAAAGAGGAATTAACTTTAGATATACAAGAAAGAAGCCTAAGAGATAAGAATCTAAGGGGTATTATCCAAGAATTAAATGAAAGTAAACTAATGCAAGGTGGTTTATTTGAGCAAATAGAACGTTTCCCGATGGTATCAAGGGAAGTAAAAGATAGAGCAAAGGAAATTTTAGAAAGGGTAATGGTAAATAAACAATGTTAAATGAAGATATTTTAAAGAAAGTTAAAGAAGTTAACGAAAAGATTAAAAAACACAATAAAAGTATTGCAGATCAAAAGGCTTTAAGAAAAATTAGACTTGAACAAATAAAAGAGTTGGCAGGTCAATATGAAAAGGAATTTGGGGTAGAGATTTGGGATGAAGATATACACAAAATGAAGAAAGTAGTTGAAAAATTACTTAAAGAGGAAGAAAAGGTTGTTAGAGAGTCTTTGGCTAAAGCTGAAAAACTTTTAGAGCTTGTTGAAGCAGGTGATTATGCAGGAATGAATTCAATTTTGGGTATTGAGGTTGAAGAACCTTATGAAGAAGATGAAGAAATAGATACAGAATTGGAAGAAGATTTAGTTCCAGAGTTAGAAGAGAAGCTAAAAGAGGAAGCAGAAGCTAAAGAAATGTCAATTGACGATATTGAAGAGCTTGAAGAAGACTTTGAAGAGGAAAAAGAAGAAACTAAAAAGGGTGAAATAAATCAAGAAGAATTAGAAGATATAGGTTTAGACGAGTTATTTGACTTATAAGGGGGTAAATGTGTTAGTAAATTACGATAGTTTAGTTCATGAAATGGAAGTAATGCAAGGGGTATTTGTGAAAGGCTCAAGTGGAGCTAAGAACATTTATTTCCATGACGGCAAACTAATAGCATTTAGTCCTTTAATAATGTGTAAAACAGCAATAGATTACAGTGATGAGTTTATTAATTGTTGCTTATCATTTGATGCTTTAAATAAAGTGATAAGTGGGTATTCCACCTTATTCTACACTAAGGTTACTGGTGTATTGTTTGAGCAAGTTGGTAATGCAATTAAGTTAACAATACACGAAGAACCTAAGGAAGAGGGGTATTCATCATATGCAAAGGTATCTACTTTCTTCTTAGATAATATTCCTACAGCACAAAATGCTTTAGATAACTTTAATAAAGAGGTTCCAGAGGACTCTGAGATGGTTAGTGGAGACGAAATGGAAAAATACACAAAAACATTATTCCCTCTTCTTTCTAACGATGCAAGTGGTGGAGCTGGAAAGTTAAATTTTGCTGATGATTATGTATTTTTCCTAAGCAATACCTTTTCAAGTTTTGTAAAGAATGATTTACCAGATTCATTAAAGAACTTAGAAATTTCTCAAAGTGGACTATCCTTAATAAGAAAGTTCTTTGATAGGTATGAATCATTACAATTTGGGAGAGATGAGGGGTACTTAGTGGTTTCATCCATTGATGAATCACTGGTATGCAACATAAGAGTTAATAAATTAACTTTTAAACACGACAAATTTGTTTCAGGTCTTTGTAAGGATAAGGGATTTGTAGTAAACCGTAGATACTTTAGAGAAGTGTTAAATAGATTGAGTAACTTTTCAGAACAAGTTACAGTTAAATGTGGAAATGGAGAAATCTTTGTTGATGCAAAAACATTTAATCAAGACGTTCCTTTAGTTGCTGAAAGAGGAGATATAAATGAATTAGGCTTTGTAGCAAATACAAATATTTTTGGAAAGATAATTTTAGGTTCTGATGATTTAATGCCAGAAGATGCATACGTGTATTTAATCGATAAAGGAAGAAATATAAGCGTATACATCACTGATTCATCAGGAGAATGGTTCTCAGTAACAACGATAATGAAAGCTTAAGGGGGTATTAATGGAAGATATGTTCATTAAGGAAGATATTTACTTTGAAAGTGTAAGAAGAGGTCATCCAGATAAAATGTGTGATTATATTGCTGATTCTATTTTGGATGCTTATAGAAATGAAGATAAAGATGCAAGAGTAGCTTGTGAGTGTTTCTTTGCTGGTAAGAACTTAATTATTGGTGGAGAAATCTCCTCAACAGCGGAAGTTGATGTAATTAAGGTAGCAAAAGATTGCATTGCTAATATTGGGTATAACCCTAAGATGTTTGAAGTAACATCACATATCAGCAAACAATCTCCAGAAATTGATAATTTGGTAAGTGGGGATGATATTGGTGCAGGTGACCAAGGAATTGTAATTGGATATGCATGTAAGGAAGAGGGGTACTTACCTAGAGAATTTCAATTTATCCAAAACTTGATGGCAAGAATGGATGTTGAGATGATTGAAAATGTACTTCTAACAGGATTAATGCCAGATGGAAAAGGGTACATTGCAAGAGTAGATGGAAAAACAAGAATCCATGTATCTTATGAATCAAAAGAAGATGGTTTAACAGAAACAAGACAAGAAGAATTAAGGTCAATAATTAAAGAAGAATACTACAGTTATGGTTTTGATGACAAACCAGAAATAACCTTTATAGAGTACCACTTCGGTGGACCACTGGCAGATACTGGTTTAACAGGAAGAAAAATAGTTGTAGATACCTATGGTGGTGCAGGAGGTACTGGTGGAGGAGCTTTATGTGGTAAAGACCCTAGTAAAGTGGATAGAACTGGTGCATATCTTGCTAGACAATTGGCTATATCAATTCAAAACTATTTAGAATGTGATGAAGTTGAAGTTAAATTAGGGTACTCAATTGGAGAGAGTAAACCTGTTTCTTTACAGTATATTGTAAGTGGTGTAGAGTTTGATTACGCATCTGAAGTTATGAAATTCAAGAACCTAGATAAAATTCTTGAACTATATCAAAACACAGAAGATATTAAAGTGGGTAATCTAATTAAAAAGTATTTTGGAAATGAGTTTAGAGGTTTTAATAGACTTTCAGCATACGGTCATTTTGGTAGACTTGATGAGGAATGGGAAAAACCTTTATTCTAAGAGAAAGGGGTATTGAATGAGTGCAGTGTATGCAGATTTGATTAGTACAACTAAATCAATAATTAAAGAAAAAGAGGCAGGAAAGAAAAAACTTGCATCTTTAAGAAAATACAATTTAGAAAATAAAAAAGAAATTGACACACTAAAAGATGTTCAAAAGGTATTGTCAACAATATCTGATGATAATTTATCTAAGACTTTAGATTACATCACAGACATAATAAATAAGGCTTTAGGAGAAATCTTCAAGGGAGATACAAGAAGAGTTTCACTTCATAAGGAGCTTTATGGTGGTCAACATTCTCATATTAACCTAGAATTGGTAACAGGAAATGGGGTAGTAAGAGATATTTCCTTACAATCAGGTACTGGTCTAAGACAAACAGTATCATTTTTGTATACACTTGCAATGATTGAAATTCAAGGGGGTAGAAAAGTACTTGTAATGGATGAGTTGCTCTCAGGGGTACACCCAAGAGCTAAGGAAGTACTTTTAGACCTAATGAAGATTTTCTCTGAGGAAGGTTTCCAATTTGTAATGATTGAATATGGTGTCAATGATTTTGGAAAAATGTATCTAGTTGAAAATGATAAGGGAGATGCATCTGTTGTAGAGCTTGATAAAGCTTACAAAGATGAAATATTTTTAGATGAGGTGGAATAATAATGAAAAAGATTTTGGTAACAGTTTCATCAGATGACTTTGATGGACAAAAAGAGTTAATAGATAAAATAGAAGAGAGAATAAGAAAAGAATTTAAAGGTTCAACAGTTTTAAGAACAAATAAAGTTGCAGATTTGGTAACTGAAAGAGCTGATACTTTGGTAATAAATATTGAGATGTTTGATAAGAATCTAATTGATGAAAAAGCATTGAATGTTAAGTGGAGAAATGTGGTTTCACCAAACCCAGGATTTGTATTTAATGTGGGTACTTCCTTTAATAATGAATTAGATAACTTAATAGAAGGTATTTCAGACTTTGTAAGCTAACCTTAAATGGTATTTCAATATATCTCGTTCTTTGGTAATATGTATATAAGCTGAAATCAAAGGAGGAGATAGAATGATGAACGCTAGAAAGTACGCAAGTTTAAAAAGAGTAAGAAAGCAAAGACAAAGGGTATTCCAGTTCGTAGAAACAACAAATTTAGTTTTTTATACAACACTATTTATCACAGCAGGAATAAGAATATCACTTGAGGTATCAGATATCATTGACAGATATCTTAATTCAGTATCTGATTTAATAAAGTTATTGATGATTGGTATTTTTGTAGCTTTATTGTTTGGTTTTGTTTTCTGTTGTATTTCTTTTTGCAGTAAGGTGAGTAAAGAAGTCAATATGGGGGTACTAATAAGGTCAAAGTTTTGGTGGTTAGTTCCTCTTTTAGGAGTATGTAAGATTGTTGTTAGTTTTGTAATAGTTATTTTATACCTGTGATGTTTCACAGGTTTTTTATTTGCAGTAATTTAAAAGGAGGTCTTAAAATGGTAATAAAATCAAAAGAAGATTACATAAAAAGTGTTACAGGTTCATCTTGGGCGATGGAGACATCTGAAGGTGTAATTAAAGGCTGGAGTCCAAATTCTGTATTGGGTTTATTCTTCTTTGTAAGTGGAGAAAATTTGGTTACAGTAACTCAACTCTATGACAAAAAGATAAGAATTACATCTGTAGACTTAATGCATAGTAAGATTAATGTGGTTAGTGCTTTAAGTGATATGTTTGGAAGACGTAAGTATTCAATGCTTGAATTCTTCTGTTGGGATAAGAGTGTGGATTCTTGGGGTATTCAGTTGGTTAGGTTGTTGAGCAAGATTGCAGATTTACCAGTTCTAAGTGCAGTTGGTGGGTGTAGTCCTAATTTACAGGAGCTTGAGGAAAAGTTGAGTGCTGAGTATTTGGTTAGTGCTGGTGCAGAGCCTTTACAAATTAAAGGGTATGACCAAATTACTTTTCAACCAGCAACTTATGAGATGGACACCAAAATTAAGGAAGAGGTTTCAAAGCATTTACAATTTGGTAAAAATATCTTAAAGATAGAAAGAGACTATGATAATAAAAATTATCAAATTGTATTAAAAGTATTAAATGAAGTTTTTGACGACAATAAGGTAAAAGAAGATTTAGATGATTTAAAGAAAAAATCAATCCTTGAGGTACTAAGTAAGCATAGACTAGGAGTTGGGGTAGAAGAATTGGATTATTTCATTGGTAATGCCACTTCAATTGATGAAGATTTTAAAATCTTTTGTGAGTTTATGAAAGATAAATGTGGTAAGAATGAAGTTTTAAAGGAAAGTGAATTAGCCTTAAGAATAGATGCTCTTATAGAATCTTTAGTTAAAGAATTAATGAGAGAATATAAAGATATCCTTGGAGAAGATGTATTAAATCTATTTATAATGAAGAGAGTTGGAGAAGTATCAAAGGAAGAAACTTTAATGAAATTAATAAATTTTGAAAAGGTTTCAAGAGGAGGTCAATATGAATAGCTTAAGTTTTAAATACAAATATATTTTGATGTATGATAACCAAGCAACGGGAATTAACAAGTTAGATGACTTCTTGGGTATTGGAAAGATTGAAAGTGTGAGAGATAATACCTTTTATAACCAGATATTAACTAATTTTTCAAAGAGAGACTTAAATGAGATAAGTTCTGTACCTACTCCTTGGTTAAGTTTCTTGGATTCAAAAGGAGAAGAGATATTTGGAGAAAATTTAAAGGATATTAGGAAGGAATTCGAAGAATTCTATTCAGTAACACCAAAAGAAGAACCAGAAGAGGAAAAAGAAGAAGTTGAAAATACCCAAGAATCTGTAATTAATGAAAATATGGCTAAGCTCTTTGATGCTACAATAAGTATAATGGTAAACAAAATCCTTGAGGGGTACGAAAAACTATTTGCAAGTGGTTTTGACCTAAAAAGACCTGTTGGTATTTTGGGAGATGGTGTAATTTATTCCTTAAGTGGAAATGAGTTAGTAACTGAGAGTTATGACCCTTTAGCTAGAGCAAGTAAACCTATTATAATGGATAAATTAGATTTTGTTATATCAGAAGATAGGTCAATAAGTAAAATAGTAAATACAGTAATAGCAAACCCTGATAAAAAGTTTTATTTCCCATTAAAGATGGTAGAATACGCATTTGGAAGAGAAATAGGGGGTACTGACAATATAAATGGAAGAACAAACTACGGTAATATATCTAAATACAGAAAATGGTCAGATTATGCTAAATATGAAATAAAGCCTAATCTAGAGGGTATTCTAATGAAAGTATGTGAAGGATACCTAAAAGATAAGGAAGAAATTTCTATGGAAGAGGAAGAAAACGTACGAAATAAACTTCTTTCCCTAGTAGATGTATTTTTGAGTTGTGTAGTGCTTTCAGAGGGTAATTCAAGAAATCCAGATGTTGTAAGGATAAAAGTTTACAACCCTTATGGGGTACTAAATGGTAATATAGCCACTCAATTAGCCGAGAAAGCTTTTGGAGATAAGGGGGGTAAAAAATCTTTATCTCAAAATCCAAGAGTTGATGGTAATTTTGTAGAATATGTCCACGAAGTAAACCATATTCTTTATAATGCTGAACCTCTTTTTGCATATAAAGCAGCTCAAGCCTTAAGAGAACAAGGAAAGCCAATAAATAGATTTAATATGCTTATTGGTCTACAAGATGGTGATAAGATTCTTCCTTTGGGAAAAGATGGTATTAGTCTTGAAAAGTGTTTAAGCCATTTAATAGTTGCAGGAAGTAGAGCTGGAAAAGGATTACAAACACTTTTAATATTGGCAAATGCTTTAATTTCGGGTACACCTATATTTTATTTGGATAATAAACCTGATATGGCATCCTTGGTTAAGTGGCTAAATCCGAGAGCATTTGCAGTTAATGGTTCAGATGTAACTACAGATAAGTCAGCAGGTACAGATTATTTTGAGAAGTTTAGAAACCCAAATAGTATGGTAAGACCAGATACTCCAGATTATGTGAAAAAGCAATTTGGGGGTACTTATACTGACTTAGGTAATATATATTATGTAAGAGCTTTAACTCTAGCATTGTCAGTCATGGCTTTAAGAGTAAAAGCTCCAGAATTAATAGACAATTTAGGTGGGGAAAATGGTATTATTATTGTTGTAGATGAATTAAATAATACTTCAAATGAATTTAATAGCACGTTACAGTTGCATGGAGTTACTAATTATGCAAGATATGGGTTTTATCCAGATTATATAAATTATTTAATGGAAACGAAAGAGTGGGAAGAAAAACATTCTGAATGGGAAATGGGAGATAAAAAAAGAGCAGAGCCTAAAAAACCTAAAGAACCTAAGGTTAAGCCTAATAAAGCAGCTTATTGGTTTGCAGCATTTTATGGATCCTTATCTAAGAGTATAGAAACACTTCAAGGTTTGAATAACGCAGGGTTACAAAATTCTGAGGTTAAAAAGTCAGATATATTTGTACTAAGTCAGGTTTTACATAACCCAACAGCACTTACAAGTGAGTTATTTCTCCCTAGAAGAAAAACTGATAATAATACAAGTGGGGACACAAGTACTAAAGATGTGTTAGCATCTCTTGCTATGATTGGAAATACTGATGGGTTTGTGGGGTACAATTTTAATAAGCCTAAGTATCTAGCTCAAAATATTGAAAGTTCAAATGCATATGGTAAACTTGACCAATATGCCCGTAATTTTGCATATGTACCATCTGTAATTGGCTCAGCAAAATCTAAGATTGAAAATGCAGATATTGGATATGCTAATTCAGCAATTTATTATAAACCTTTCTTGATGTTATCAGACGGAGCTGAAGATGGGTACTTCTTGCAAAATTCCTTAAGTTATGCTGAAAGTGCAGGTATAAATCCAAGAGAAATAATTGAGCGTAATGAAGACCCAAATAGAGCTGGACATATTGACCCAAGAATTGGGTTTAAAGAGTATTTGCTTGATAATGGAATGACTGAGCAAAATATTGTTTCAACATTGGATAAAGCAGGTAATATAGCAAATTATGTAGTTAAGAATATCCTAAAATATGAGGGTACTTGGGAAGATTTTGTTTTTGATTTAAGACCTGAGTGGATTTTCTCTGTTGATGATGTATTTTATGCTTATGATAATGGAAAACCTAGAGACTTAACAGAAAGATTAAATGAGTTTACTGCTGTTTACCCAGAAGAATTTGGAATAGACCCAAGCAATGTTCTACCTAGGGATGTAGAGAATGATAATTTTGATAAAGACTTATTTACAGAAGACAAATTCTCAGATAACGACTTTAACTTTAAAGATACCAATGCTGATGAGGTTATTGAAAAATTTGATGAAAACGACACTCCTACAAATGGAGGAGGTACTACTGAAAGTTATAGTGAACCTATTAAACAGGAACAAAAACAATTTGAAGATTCTGATAAACTTGTATTCACTGTAAATCCTAAGACATACAAAACTTACCCAATGAATGAGGATGGTATAAGAGCTTTAATGTCTGATATTTCTGATACTATTGTGGCAAATCAAGGTGGAGATTTCGGAGTTGAAACTTGGGAAGACAGGAATGGGGTACTAACAGTAAATGGTGCAGTTGTCAAGTTGGAATTTCCTGAGAGGTCATTGGTTGCATTGCCTCATCATTACCAAAGAAAGTTAAGAAATAACCTTTATGGTGAGTTATTTGACTATTCACGAATTGGAAACTTCTATAATTTGTCTGAATTGTCTTTCTCAAACAAGTATTCATTGAGAGAAATGTCAGTTGCTTGTGGAAATACCTCAAAAGCTATTGAACCTAGTGTTTGGTTCTTTAAAAAGTTAAAAGGTTTAAGACAAATTGAATGTGAAGGTAAAATAATTAAAAGAAGTGAATTGGAAGATGAAGTTGGTGGCTCAAGATTTGGTTTTGCTTATGGTAAAAGTGCAGCATCTGTGGTTGCTGAGTCTTGTAACAAGGTAAGAGAGAAATCTTGGGGCTATACTAAGAGTCTACCTGGACGTCAGGATATGCGTTTTGGTTCTAAGATAATATTAGGAATAGTAACAGGTGTTGCTGGTCTTGGTCTAACGGCTGTTGAGGGTACTTTTAATGTTGGAAGAGGTCTTAAGGATTGGTTTTCAGCAATGAAGGATGTATCTTCTGGAGGAAAAAAGAAGTGAGAATACACGAATTGTTAAATGTAAGTCCAAGTTTAAGCGGTGATGAGATGAAAAGAGCTTTTAGAAAGGGATTAATGAAGGTACATCCAGATAGAGGTGGTTGTGCTGAGGATTTTATTGAGTTGCAAAAGGCTTGGAAAGAGTATCAAGAAGGAAAACAAGAAAAAATAAATATCAAAAGACAAGGTGTATTCTTTAGAAATTCTTTGTTTGATGTGGTTGGGAGTCTGTAAGGCTCCCTTTTGCGTTGTAATTAATTTGTCCCTAATTCGCTCTAGAACGCTCTGTGTGGCGTTCTTTTTTGCTTGGTGGGTTTTTGTATTAGGTTGGTGGTTAAACCTCTTGTGCGTTGCTTAGGGTGTGTTAGATTTGAATTCTTCTTTTTGTTTGTCCTTGGTTTGTCGGTTTGGAGTTGCTTGTATTCTTGCTGGGTGTGTAGGGGTACTTTGTCTGTTGTAATGAATAAAATATTTTAAGATAAAAGATAATCTTCAATAAATGATTTTCTAACGGTTTTATTCTTTGTTTTTAGTCCTTTGTAGTGTAGTTTTGATTGAAAGTAAGAGGATGTTTTTGATTGCTTTGTTTTGGTGTTTAATTTGAGAGCACTGGAGTTCAGTTGGAGAGTTTGTACTTTGAATATAAGATTGTGTGAATTTTTGTGTAATTTTCTGTGTGAGAGGGTTGTGTTTTTTCTTGTGTTGGGGTAAGATTTTCTTGTGTGGTGGGGTTTTGCCTAGGTTTTTTGCTTGGCTTTGCTCCTCTGTGGTGTCTTTCTTGGGTTTTTGTGTTGGAAGTTTGGGGTACTTGTAAATAAATGTAATTGGGGTATTTCAATCTCTTATAAACCTTGAAAGATAGCACCTAAACGTGTAAAATAGTAAGTTGAATCTTGAGGAGGTCTTTAATGGCTAATTTTTTTAATAGTTTGGAGATAGCAAAAGGGTATCTGGTAAGTTGCCACCGATTTGATGACTTGGAGTTCCTATCTGATGTTGAGGATTTTGTTTATGGTGGAAGCTATACAAAAAGTGAAGGTCAAAAAACATTTTTAAGAATGCGTAATTTGGATGAAAATGCTTTAGCTGATTTTATGGGATGTACAAGCTCAAATGTGAGAAGAATAAGGTCTGCATTATCTAAGAAATTGTATTCAATGTTTGGTGATGATTTCTTTGATAAAATTTACCAGAGGAAAATTGATGACTGTAAGTTGGTCTTTGGTGTGGTTTCAGGGGTACTTGATGTGGGAGAGGTGATACCACCTTACTTAGAAAGTCTGATTGGAAGAAATGCTGATTTTAATGATTGGGAGTTACCAAGTTCTTGTATAAAGGAAGTAAAGTTCCTTGTAAAGTATTCTGAAAAGAGTATAAAGAGGGATTTTAATAACTTAGATAAAAAGAAATTAGCATACATTGCAAATATACTATCAAAGGAGGAAACTACCAAGGATAAACTTGAAATAGCATCAATGTATAAGAGTTTAATGGAGAAAAGTTCTTTAATGTAGTAGGTAAACAGAACCATAATAATGTCTAACAGAACCAGAAAAATATCTAACAGAAATGGAATGGTGTTAAATAGAAACGGAAAAATGTTTTTTAGAAAAAGAAATGTGAATAAATGATGTAATAATGGTATTGTTTTATTATGTTTTCTCTGTTAATATCAATAAGGAGAGGTGGGTAAATGGAAAGTAAGGGAAATTTAAAGGTAGATAATTTAATAAAGGGTGTAGATGATGAATTATGCTCTCTACACGAAGCATTCTTTTTATGTTTGAAAAACAGCTTTAGAATAAGGGGTATTGATTTGGATTTAAATGGGTTATACCAAGTTTCCAAGTACTTAACTGAGCCTACAAAGGAAAAAGTTTTACTGTACCCCGACAAGTATGTAAAAGAAATACCATTAACGGTAGATGAAGGGGTATTAAAACTAAGTTTAGTATCTATAACAGACCTACTAGATAATTTATTGGAAAGTAAATTCTTAAATAGTTACGCTGTAAGTGATTATCTCCTAAATGTATTAGGAGAATATGCTTGTAGAATACTAATGAGGGAAACTCAGATGCCTTTAGAGGTATCTCTAGGGAATATCTATTCAAGTTCAAGTCAATTTTATATAAAATTCTTATCTACTTGTAGGTTGTTACCTTGGTTGGAGAATTTTGTTACTTTGCACTTAACGGAAGAAGTTAACCGTAATATTGATATTAATTTAGAAGAATATCTTTTAAAGGCAAACTCAATGGGTACTCTAAGAAATTACACCATTGATGAAAGGGTGCAAATATTTAAAGAAGAGTTTAAAGCAGGAATGATAGTAAGTCTAATGTCAAGGTATATAATAAAAAACTATATTCACAGAAATCAAACTCCTGTAGGACATATTGATGGTGTTAAGATAGTAAAAATCCTTGGTCTTGAGGGAAATACAGTACATTATGAGGCTTATAATTGTGTAATATCTAAAGCAGAAAGCCTAAGAAGTTACTATCAGATTGATGAAGATAAACAACATTTATTCAGAGATTTGGAAAACCCAAAGGTAAGTGTAACAAGGGGTACTGCTGATCTGTATACATTGGCTTTAAACAATCATATTGCTCCATTCGATAGTGAGATTTTATGTTATTTCAATCCAAGAGAAATTGTTAAGAAAGAATTCTTTACTGATGATGGGTTAAAAGAGCTAACATTAACTGCACCTGAGTGTGTATATAAACTATTGGATGAGTATGGAGTGGAGTTTGATAGGGTACTATTCAAGAAAATGTACCATCTAGAAAATATGTAACAGAAACAGAAAAATGTCTAACAGAACCAGAATTTTCTAATTAGATAAATAATAATGTCACTTAGAAATGTGATGGTGTCTTTTAGAAATTTAATACTGTCAATTAGAAATTTGATACTGTCATTTAGATATTTAATGGTGTCAAATAGAAAAATAAAGATAAAAGAAAGGGAAATAAATGTCAGATTTATTGGAAAAAATGGGTAATATAAAAACTTCTATTCCTAATAAAGAAGTAGATACCTTTCTAGGTAAGGTAAAAAGTGATTTAAAAGAGAATAAAATCAATCAAAGGGGTACTAAATTAAAGAAATCTGAATTATTCCTTGAAAAGTTGAGAAATTCCAATTTCAACCTAGATGAGATGGAAGATGTAATCAAGACGGATGGAAATCAGTTGATAATAGCTGGAGCAGGGAGTGGAAAGACTACTGCTTTGTTATGTAAAATTCAGTATAATATTCTAACTGGAGAGCTATCAAAGAAATATGAGATAAATGGAAATTTAGTTCCAATAATGGCAAATGTACTTGTTTGTACTTTCTTAAAGAGTGGTGCAGTTGAATTAAAAGATAAGATGAGTAAACTTCAAAGTTCACTAGGACTACAAAAGACTGCTCATATGCTTAAATTCTCTACATTACACGCAGAATTTTATAAAATACTTCGAGAATTGGGGTACTCAATGAGTGTAATTTCTGAGAAAGAAAATATGTCTTTGTTGAAAAAAGTTTTAAAAGCAAACGATATTAAGATAAATGGTAAGATGCTGAATTCAACCCAATTAGACGATTTCTCCACTGCATTATACTTCACACGTTCCAGATTAGATGAAAAGAGGTATTCTCCTGAGATATATTTGGAATGTGGTATTGGACCACGTGAAGTTGATTCATTAATTGCTGATTGGGGAAAGTTAAGGGTACTTGACAATAAAATAGATTTCTCTGATATGGAAGAAATTTTATATAATGCTTGTTACGTTCAACAAAATGAGGAAGTGATAAATCATATTGCAAGTAAATATGATTATATCTACATTGATGAGTTCCAAGACACATCTCAAGTGCAGTATAAGATGATTAAAATACTGGCAATGGGTTGTAAGAAAGTTGTTGCTATTGGTGATGACGACCAGACAATTTATTCTTGGAGGGGTAGTGATGTAAATATAATCACTAATGACTTTAAGGATGATTTTGATTGTCAAGTAAGTAAATTAACATATAATTTCAGATGTCCAAGTAACATATTAACACCTGTAATAAGCTCAATAGAGAGAAACACTAATAGAGTTGATAAATCATTGAAATCATTCAATGAAGGTGGGGTACTTAAGGTAAAGTATTTTAATACTTTAAGTGAAGCAAGTTCATATTTATCCAAAATATCTTATGATTCTTTGAAAGATAAAAAAGATGTAACAGTAATATGTAGAACAAATATGGATGGTTTAATTCCAGCATTAACTTTTGAAAATATGGGCAGATTTAATTTCTCTATATCTTCAAATTCAATGACACTGGACAATTATATTGGAAGATTGATTTTACGTATTGGTAAATTGTTTTATTCCCATGACCAACGAATTATAAAAAGTGTAATATCATCAATGTCTTGGGAAGAGGGGTACAAAATAGGTGCAATGGCAAAATATTGCTCTGAAAATAAGATAACTGTATTTGAAACAGAAGATGAAGATTTAAGGTACTCTTTACCTGAGATTTGTAATGTGTTAATTCAATGGAAACACTATTTAAGAGAAGAAGGAGAGATAGTTACATTTCGTAGAATACTTGAATACTTTGGATACAATGTATTTAAGAGAAATAATTCCTTTAATAACACTTGTAGAGAAGTAATCAAAGCTGTAATTTTTATTCTTGAAAGTAATAAGTTTACCAAAGTAAGAGAGGTTGTAGATTACATTTATAACCTAAATAATTCATTGGTATCAAGGATAGGTATTAAAAATGCAAGAGTTAAGATTGTAACAGTACACGAATTCAAAGGTAAGGAATCTGATGTAGTCGTGTTATGGAATGACTCAAAAGGGGTATTTCCCCCAAGTGACGAAATATCTTTAGAAGACTTTGAAGAGGAAAGAAGAGTTCATTATATTGCTTGTACAAGAGCAATTCAGGAATTACACATCTTAACAAATAAGAATAAACATAGTTATTTCTTTGATGAATTGGATTTAAGAAATGCAGAGGTTATATAAAGATGAAATATAAAGGACAAGTTTTAAGAATTGATAATATCCAAAGAGTATTAAAAGACTTCTCAATAGATATTCAAGATGAAGTAAGAAGTGCAATACTAGACCAAGTAGATATTGAAGAGTATATTGAGGATTGCAAAAGTGACCCTTTTAGATTACAACAAATTCGTTTAGCATCAAAAGAGGGGGTGGATAAAGTATTCTTTAAATTAGATGGGGAAACATTGTATAAAGCACGTAAGATGTTGAAATCAAATCTAATAAGTAATCAAAGTAAGCAGTTATTGGAACAAGATGCCTTGATGAAGGGGTACTCAGTAATGCTTGATTTGGATGCTTTAGGTTATGATTTAAGTGGTTACGACTTTAGTATAATTCCAGATGAAATCTTAGGTGAGTTTAAGTGGGGTATTTCTCACAAGGCAGACTTAAGGAAACTATGTAATGGTAAAGTATATTCTAAACAGTTTGTAAGAGCATGCTCTCATTTAAGTATTGCAGGTAAAGAGATTGATACCTTTATAGATGAAAATTGGTTAGCTGAAACAGTAATTAGGTTAAGTAAGTATTGTGATTTTAAACACTACGACAAATTAGTTGGGGTATTAACAAACTTATCAATACCTGAATATGTTGACTGTTTTGCTGAATGTTTGGAAAAAGGAATAGACAATGAAAAAGTTTATGAAAAAGATGAATATGGTTATGAAATCTTTATGCCATCCCAGTTAGAGTTTATAGCTGAGATGAGAGGTGGTGGTTTCAGTATTGAAGGTCTTTTAGACCCACGATTGTCACTTGAGGAAATGTATATTATCAAGGGATTAGAGCGTGAAAAGACTGGAAGAAGATTGAAAGGGGTACTAGGAAATGTGGGGAGTAAGCTACGCAAAAGATATAATACTTAATAATCTTGATAAAAAGTTTTTAGTGTATTTTGACCCAGATGTAGACGGTGCATTTGCAGGGGTACTACCTTGGAAATTCCTACAGAATAAAGATTGTAGCGTTGATGTATGTATGAATAAGAATCGTCAGCACGGTGTAATAAGAAAATTTACTGGTAATGAAAATTACGGTGTAATAATTTCAGTCGACTCTTTTGTACCTTTTGAAAAAGTTAAAGAGATTGTAGATTTAGGTTTTAATTTTATTAGCATTGACCATCACGAGTGTGGAGATGAGAAAATAATTTATGAGGGAGAAAACTCCAGCAGGGGTATTGTAATAAACAATCAATATCCTTGGGAAAGAGAAGATAAAAGGTATTTAAGTGGAGCAGGTGTAGTTTATGAGGTGTTTTACCAGATGTTTCCAGGGGAAGATTTTAATTGGTTTGGGGATGTTGTTGGTGTAACACTACTATCAGACGTAAGAGATATCTCGAGTGAAGATGCAAAGGGATACTTAGAGAGAACTTATTCAGCACACAAGAAAAATAAGTATGTACAATACCTAATTGACGAATGTGATAGATTTAAGGTATCCTATTCATTTGGAAGAAACCACTTTGATAGGAGTTTTATCAGCTTTACCTTATCTCCAACAATTAATTCCCTTTTAAGATTTAATTATGTTAGGGAAGTAATTGATTTTGTTACTGGAAAAGGTTTAAGAAAATATGCTAATAAAGCTCAAAAAGAGTTGATTGAAAAGACTTTAAAAGACCACATAGATTTGGTTAATTTAAATGGTACAGCAATAGTAAAGGTAGAAGACTGGGTAAAAGATGTGGAAATGTCTAACTTTATAGGATTAATAGCAAATAACTTATTGAGTAATGAGTATAAGAACGTTGTTTGCTACGTAAAGAGCAAGAAGGGTATTTCAAGAGCATCTTTCAGGTCAATAAATCAGGGGTACGACTTCCTAAGTAAGTTCAAAGAGGCAGGTTATAACGCAATAGGACATAAAAATGCTTTTGGTATTCTTGATTTTGTAGATAAACGTGTAAATGTTGGTTGGTTTAGAGGTCTTTGTGATGAATCTTCAGAAGTGGATTTAAAGAGGTCTTATATTGAAGTAAGAAATTTGTTAACCTTTAAAAATTCAGGAAGAGCTTTACAAATAGCTAAAAGTAATGACCTTGGAATGGATAAAGATAGAGTGTTTGTGAAGTATGTTGGAAACAATCTGAAAGTTGACAAGTATGCTGATAATTATGTACGTTTAAGGTATGATAGTGAGGTTGTTATGCTCTTTGATGTAGATATAAAGGGGTACTCAGATTATTTGGTAGATGTGAGCACAAGCAATGGTGTGGTTAATTTTGTTTTGACAAGTTATAAAGAGTGATTTAACGATAGTAAGGAGAATAATTGAATGTTAAGAGGAAATGTAGGTTTAGTAATTGATTTAGGAAACTCTGAAACAAGAGTTTATGTACTTTATGGGGGTAAGAAAGCCTCATTTACTTTAAGTAATCGATTTTATGAGATAAATAATGATTATGTAGTCCCAGAAGATTATTTAGATGGAAACACAAATATTTTTAGTGTTGAAGGTCTATCAAGAGTGGCTTATGGTGATTTAGTAAATCGTGAATTTTCTGCTGTATCAATGAGACCAAGTGCTTTAGATAAAAAGTATTCAAGTATAGTAAGCAAACTAAGTCTTAACTATACCATTTTTACAGCTTATAAGTACTTATCCAAAGCTTATAATAAAAAGATGGATGAGATAGACGTGGAATTTAACGTAACAATACTTTTACCACCAAGTGATATTGATTATGGTGCACCTTTAATAGCTAATATGATTAAAGATATAAATGAAATCAATTTTGAAATACCAGAAGTTTATAAAAAAGTAAAAATAGGAAATGTAAGGGTACTTCCAGAAGGTTTTTGTGCTTATATTGGGGTATTAATGAAATCAGGTTTGAAGATAAGAGAAAATCAGGGGTACTTAGTAGGTGCAACCACCTTAGTAATAGATATAGGAGCAGGAACAACCGATTTTTGCATTATTAAAGATAATAAAGTAATTGAGGATACCCGAGATAGTTTTGAGATAGGTGGAAATAATATCTCCCAACGTGTTAGAAAACGTCTAAAACAAGAGGGATTAAGTTATCCAGATTATATAATTCAGGAAGCAATCCAATCAGGATATGTAATGGACGGTGCTAAGCAATTAGATATATCTAATATGATTGAAGAAGTTAAGGAAACAGTGGCATCTAATATCATAAATGAAATTCAGTCTTTCTTTGAGGCAACTCAGTATCCTGTAAGGTCAATTGAATATCTATTGGTCTGTGGTGGAGGTACTGTAGAACCTGAGAGGGAGGAGATGAGTACTTTATCTACTTATTTAGTAAAATATATGAAAAAATTAAGTTCAAACATAGCATTAGTAAAAATACCTAAGATAAAAGTTGAGGATAAAGAGAAAGAAGTATCTCCAAGAAGATTAAATATAATGGGAGCAACTGTACTAACAGAAGGTACAAAATAAGAGAAAGGGGTGAGTTTGTATGTTTAAGACATACACATATTCATTAAGTGAAGAATTAATGGGGGTACTGAAAGAAGCCTTTGACAAAGCATTTGGAGAGGGTTCAGTATCTCTTATAGAGCTTACTTCAAGTAATATAAGAGGTAAAGTAAGACTCTCAGCAAAAGATGATACTGTGTTAGGTGTATTCTTAAACATAGAAGGTCATCAATTAGTTGAAGGATTAAATAAAGGGGTATTAGACTCTGGAAAGTATTGTTATGTAGAGAAAGATAATGATGCAGTTAACTTTTTGAATAGTAAATTTAATTTGGAAATTCCTTTATTTGAGGAAATTGAGGAACCAGAGATTGTTGAAGATTCTGAAATTATTGGTAACACTGAAATAAGTGAAGAAATAAATAAATTAAAAGAAATAATCTCCTCAAAAGAGGGTATTATAATCAATTACAAGGCAATAATAGAAGATTTAAGCTCTGAACTGAAAGATTTAAAGGAGTCTATACCAGACCCAAAAGAGGATTCAAATATCAAAGAGCTTTTAATCAAGAAGGATAATGCTTTAGAAGAGTTAAATAACAAGCATATTGAACTACAAGAGCGTGTATCAAATCAAAGTATTTTAATTACTTCTTTAGAGGACTCAGTTGAGAAATATAAGGCTGAAGCTGAAACAGTTGATGGGTTAAATACTAAGTTAACTGAAATAGAAGAGCTTAATACAAACCTTGAAAACAAAGTAAAAGAGTATCAAGATGAGATTAAGGATCTAAATGAGGAAATAGGGGTACTATCCACTCCAAAAGATGGTTTTAAAGAGTATGAAATCTCCTATGTAGAAGATTTAAAGCAATCAAAGGGGTACTTAGATGAAACTATTAAAGAGAATAATACTTATAAGGAAACTATAAAAGATTTAAATAAAGATGTAATATCTTTAAACGGACAAATAAGAGAATTACAAAGTAGATGTAATGAAAGTAAAGATACTTTAGAATTATTACAAAGAGCTGGAAAAGCTGAAAGAGAGCTTGAAACATTTCTAAGTAGTCCATTTGGAGAAGTATATAATGCAAGTAAATCCAGTGGGTTATTTGAGATTAGGAAGACAGTTTCCAAATATGAGAATATTAAATTTTTATTCACAGCGAATCAGGGGTATGAGAAGGAATTTTACCGATTGATATTGGGTATTTCAGTCCTTGATAAGCAAGGTGGGTATGTTTTCGTAGATGCCGTTAATTCCAGCTTTGCTGATTATGTATTTGGTATAAAGAGTGTAGTAGATAGTATTGAGTGGTTTAACTCTGGAGGAGATGTAAATATATACTTATCTAATTGTCAAGTTTCCACATTTAGAGCTTTAATCCCTACATTAGGGTACTTAAATGATGGATTTTTCTTAACTATAGATTGGGAAAAACGTCTGGAAGAGTTAAATAATATTGGAAAGCCTATATTACTTTATGGAGGAAGTTTAAGTTCTCTTGTTGGGAAGTACCTTTTCAGTTTATTTAATAGCAATAGTAATGATGTTAAAGTATTCATACAGGGTTCTCTAGTCTTTGCTAGAAATGGACTAATCCAAACAAGGGGTATTAAGGATATTGAAAAAGCTGATATTTGTGTATTTAATATCAATTCATCAGCAAGAAAGCTTTTAGGTATGTTTAAGAATACTACAAAGTTCAGGGAAATAATGAGTCCAAGTGACTTGAAGTTGAGGGGATAATAATGAAAGATGTTAGAGTTATATTACAAATTGAAAATGAAGAGCTTTATAATTCTGTTATTCTTCCAGCTATTCAAGAAAGACGATTAAGTAGATTATTAATAGAATTATTAAATGCATATCACGAAGACTCTTATGTGGCAAGTACTACTGAGATTGCTATGGAAAATAAAGAAGAGGAGTCTAAAAATGATTTACTTGAGAAGTTAAGGGGTATTCAAGAGAACGTTGAAAATATTAGATTCCTTAATGAGGAATCTAAAAACCTAACATCAAGTGGTTCAGATATAGTTAGTGCTTGGAAAGAGTCGGTAGATATTAAAGAAAGTCAATCAGAAAAAGAAGAGCCTATAGAAGAAGTTAAAATGCTTAATAGCAGTGATTATGTGACACGAGAAGAGTATGATAACTTATTAAAGAATCAAAATGAAATTTTATCTATTTTAAGAAGTGGAAGTCTATTTGATAAGGCAGTTAAAGAAGTTAATGAAAGTAATAGTAATGTAGAAGTTCAAGTTGATGTTGAAGAGTCTGAGCCAGTTGAAGAAGTTAATAGTCCAGAAGAGGATGGTAAAGATATTGCTGAATCACTGCTATCAGGAATGGATTTTAACTTTTAGAGGTTAAAGGAGGTCTTTAAAGTGAAAAGTAAATGGGCAAGAGGTGTAGTTGGTTTTTTGGTATCAGGTCTTGTCTTTGGTGGAGTTGGATATGGGGTATTGTATAAACAGTTTTTGTATCCAAGTCAGCAAAAGATAGATTGGGAAAATACAAGGTATAATGGTTTAGAACGAAGCTTAAAGCAATTTAAAAGCTTGGGATATCAAAAACAGAAAAACCTCTTAGAGTTTAATAAAGATAGAAAAGGTGGAAAAGAGTTTATCAAAAAGATGGCTGGTATTGTTGAATTTTCTGTAGATAAGGTAGATGCTTTAAATAAGTATGGTCAGGTTTTAAAGTATCCAGATGGAAGTGGGTTAAAGATAAACCCAGTATTACAAGATGGGCAAAAGGTAAGATTAAAGGTTCCAGATTATAAGAAAATAAAACCTACAAAGGAAGAGATAAATAAGTTAAAGAAGTTTAATTCAAGTGAGGAAATGTATGGGGTACTACTTGAAGATGTATTTATAAAGTATATGAATAATCTTAAAACTATGCCTACTAAGACAATAGAGTTCATTCCAGAGTACCAACAGAAAGGTAATGGATATGAATTGAACGATAAGAGTATAGAAGAGTTAAATAACTTGGTATATGAAACAAAAGACTTCCAAGACTTAATGGAGAGATTTGCAGAAGCATCTATAGAGGGTGACCCAAATCCAGATGTGGGGTACTGGAAATCACAATTAAAGAGTGCAAAAGAGGCAAAACCTAAGGATACAATAACTAAGAATACAGAGAGAAGTGAATGGTTATTATGGAATAGTAAAAAGGATAAAGATAAGGGTAAAGAGCCTAGTAAGTATTTAACTTATTTTTATATGAATCCTAAATTCTTCATCAATACCTCAGGCAGTACTGGAAACGGAAGTTTTGATTTTAAATCATCAATTGGGGTACCAGTAAGAACCTATTTTGAGGGAGAAAAGGGTGTTAAAATTCCAGTTGAGGTAACTGTAGAAAATACTTATGTAGATAAGGATGCTGTAAGCTTTTTAGAAAATAAGGATACTCGAAATAGAGGTCTGCAAGCGGATTCCAAGTTAATTTTCTATGTGGTAGAATATAAACTGAAGAACCTCTCCACCAATACTCCAATCGTGCCTAAGTTAAAAGAGGGTTTTGCTTTAAGTGATGAGCAGGGCAATTTGAGTGCTAGGACGGGAAGAATGTTTGGTTTGGATGAAATGTCAAATGAGGGGTTTGTTTTAGATGCAGGTAAGGAAAAGGACTTGGTGTATTGGATAGCGATACCTGAGTTTGAAGAGAAGGAGTTGGCATGGGGTACTTCATTTAAGAATAAAAAAGATATTATTTGGTTCAACAAGTTAAAAGAGGGGTATAAAAGAGATATTAAAAAACCTAAGAAAACTAAAGAACAACCTGTGGATAAGCCAGTGGATAATGTGGATAACCCTATAACTCCAGATACCAAGTCAAATAAGGAAAATAATAATGAAGATAGCGGAAATTAATAAAGAAAAACTTAATAAAATTATAGAGGAAGTAAATATAACCGATGTATATGACTTAAATGACGAAGAATTTGAAGATAAATTTAAAGAAGATGAAAAAGATTTTAAAAAATACTTAAAAAAGAAACCAGAAGTTACTAAGAAGATATTAGATTTTTATTGGAAAACAAAATTAGTAAGAGAAATTGAAATAATACTTGAAAGATTAAAATTAAAAGGTATTAAATACTCAATAGGTGAATATTTCAGAAATTTATATTTTAAAGACTTAAAAGTAGGCTTTATATTTTTAGATGATTGGTCAGATACATTATATTATGATGCAAAGAAAGAAGAAGCTAAACGAGAAATGATAACATTTTATTATATCTCCAAGAAAAATTATAATGAAAATAGAAATGAAATAATAAGGATAATGCTTAATTTATTGGGAATATGGGATGTATAGAGGAAGAAATGAGGGTAAGAATGAATAAAAATATTGAAAAATACTTAGAAGTTATGAAAGATAAAGAGGGATACTCCAAATGGAATTTTACCCCAGACGATGACGGACCAATGGTTCAAACGGGGTATGAAGATGTGTATGACGAGTTAGAAAAATATACTTACGAAGAGTATATGAAAGACGTTCCTGAGGGACATAGTGGATTTGAGGCTGATGATACTCCAAATCAAAGGAAATTGCAAAAAGAAATCATTGAGATTTACCGAAGAAAGAATATCTTTCCAATTCCTTACTATAACTACAATGGTATTTTAAATGAAATACAAAAGGTTATAAACACCGAAATAGAATTTGATGGAGATGTAATCTCTGGTGGAGCAGGTGTGGGTACTGGGTTGTGTAACTTCTTATTTCCTAACCTGTATGATACTGTTTCAGCAAAAGACCTTACTAAGCATAAAGAAGGTGCTGAATCAGCGAGAAAGAAGTTCTATAATGACGATTTCTTGAAGAAAGCAATAAGAGTTGCTATTCAGTATGGTAAATCTACACCTCAACCATCATCTATTTACTCAGGATTGGGGATGGTGGGTTCTATGCCATCTAATTTTAAGCCTTTGATTGCCAAATCTATTTACAGTAGATTTACTGAGGTAGGTAATACAGTGTTTGATTCAAGTTGCGGATTCGGTGGACGCTTACTTGGTGCTTTAAGTTCAAAAAAGAACCTAAGATACATTGGATGTGACCCTAATAGTGAAACCCAAAAACACTTACACGAATTAGGTGGTTATATAGAGGAAGTAACTGGAAGAGAGAATTCATTTGAGCTCTTTGAAAAAGGTTCAGAAGAGTTCTGTTATGGAGATAATACGATTGATTTTGCTTTTTCAAGTCCCCCATACTTCGACTTGGAGTTGTATAGCGTGGAAGATACTCAATCATCAATGAAATACCCTACATTGGAAAGTTGGCTTGAAGGATTTGTAAGGGGTACTATAAAAAACCTTTATAGAATGCTAAAACCTGGAAAATTCTATTGTGTCAATATAGCGGATTTTACAAGTCCGAGTGGGGGTATTTGTCATTTTGTAGATGAGTGGACAAAGATTTCAGAAGAAGAAGGATTTGAGAGAATGCCTAACTTATACCTTGGAATACCAGCAAGAGCTGGAAGTTTGGAGAAGAAGTTGGGAGAAATGAAGAAAGAAAACATTTTAGTATTTAAAAGTAAAAAATCATTTTTTGATTTTTAAGAAAAGAAAGGAGAGATAAAATGATTACACCTTTAATGAAAGAAAATTTAATAAAGTTAAGAAAGAATGTGATTAATAATTCTGCTTTAGTAGAGTGTCATTACATCTGCACACTAATAGATGTAAGTATGAATGAATCAAATGATTTTAGTATTGACTTAAGTGCTGAAAAAGAGGGTGGTTTCAGGACTTTTACTGGTTTTAATGATACCATATTTAAAGAAAATTTATTACATGCAGGTGAGCCTAATTATAACAATATTAAGTTTAATGAAGAAGACTTAAGTATTCTAAAACAAGTCTATTCCGAATTAGCTGAGATCAAAAATTCTTTAAATTTAGGTTATATTACAATTAGACTAGCTGAATACAATAAAGAAGATCATATAATTGCTAGAGGTAAGAGTATTAAGTTTGGAAAATTTAGCACAGACGACCTTGAAATATTTAATTTAATTGGTAAAGTCAATCATCAAAGAGTTATGGAGGTAGAAGGTTTATGAGTAATATTAAGTTAGTGCCTATAATTGAAAGAACTTGTAAAAAATTGAAAAATCTTGTAACAGATGCATCTAAGAAAAGAGGGTATTATTGTTTCAGAGTAACAATTTCGCAGCATATTCCTAAAGTGGTAGGGGTAGATGATGAATTTACAATAACTGCTGATGTACATGAACCAGACTCTTTAGATAATCCAGATTGTTATTTTGAAAGTTCAGATAATGAAATATTCCTTGAAAGGGTATTTTATGATGCAGAAGGAATATTTGATGAAATAAATTTCTCAAAAGGTTTTGTGGAAGATCTAAAAATAGTATCTGAATACTTAAAATCACAATTAAAGAGTCTTAAATTACATCATATAAATATAACTTATACTGATAATAATAATATAAGTGTAGAGTCTACTCCTTATAAAAATGAAAGTAATAAAACGGAGGACAAAATGAGTATCACAATAAATCAAATAAAAGTAGATGAAGAATACGAAAAACAAGTTATAAAGAAAGTATATGATTGCTATAATAAATTAATGGACCTAATAAAAACAAGAGGTGTTTATGATGCCCTTACAGCTATTGAAGACAGTCAAGTTTTAGAACATATACAGTTTAATATAAATGGACAAGATGTAAGAAATTTAAGAGCAAAAGTAACAAAAGAACAATTTAATAAATTAAAACGTATTCAACTTAAAATTACAACATTGCATGGTTTGGGGTATTTAATAAGTAATCCAGATGATATTGAAGCAATATTTTATCATAATTATGTTAAAAGAGCTGAAAACAACCTAGCAATGGATGGAGCAATGGGAGTAAGGCTAGATAATTTGAATGAAGAGGTAGACAAGTTTTTAAGTGCAAAATTCTAGTCTAATCCTCTATTTCTGCTACCTTAGATACCCTTGTATTTAGTTTTTGTTTAGGTTATATTAGAAAGTGACAATGGGGTTTGAAAAGTAACCCCCTTAACCCTATTAGGAGGAAATTTAAAATGGGAAAAGTATTTACTGTAGATTCTATAAAAGGTCAAAATGTTAGAAAATGTTTTAGAGAGCTAAAAGAAAATTTGGAAATGAAGTATGGTACTAATCCATACAACGGAACTTTAAGTACTTGTGATTTAGGTGTAAAAAGAGCTAATTTCACAGAATACAGGGGTACTAAAGCTCAGAATAAAGTTATTGATGATTTTATAGATTCTCAAATGGATAAAATGGACAACTTAGAGGCTGATTACATTGAGTGTACGTATCTAGATGGTTCAAAAGAGTTTATATTCTTTGGGTGGGCAAATAGTTAACCCCCAAGAATGGGTATTAAAACAATGATCTTGAAACTAAATAATAAATAGAAAGGTATAAGATTGAAAATAATATTTGAAGAGAATAAACTCCAAAAGCAATATGAAAAACTCAAGAAAAACTTAATAAACAAGTACGGAGAGGGGTGTAGTGTAGTCTATTTCTCTCCCGTTCTTGTAACAAGGTTAGACGATAATTCAAGATATGTCTATACTGTGGCAGTATTCGAGAAAAGTGATAGTAATCTATCTGAAGAGCTAATAGAAGATGGAGATAATTTAATTAAATATTCACATTCCCTCAAAGAATACTTTGAGGAATATGAAGTTGAACCTGAAGAGTATTCAGAGGTAATACAATTGTAAGGAGTTTAAATGTTTTATAAATTTAAGGATGACAATCTACAAAAAGAGTATGAAGATAAAAAGAAATTTTTAATAGATAAGTATGGAAAAGGCTGTAGTGCAGTTTATTTCTCCTCAGCCGTAATAACAAACCTAGAAGATAATTCACAACAAATTGATGTAACAGCAATATTTGAGAAGAATGGTATTGAAGAAAATTACGAATCAATAGAAGACGAAAACTCATCAGTGGGGTATGTATCCTCTTTTAAAGAAAATGAAATTGAGGAAGATGATTTTACAGAGATAATAAAATTATAAATAAAGGGGTATAAAATGAAAGTAATATTTGAAGATAAAGAAATTCAACAAGAATATGAAGAAATTAAGAAAAAATTAATAGAAAAATATGGGGTAGGTTGTAGTGCAGTTTATTTTTCTCCAGCTCTTGTAACAAGCCAAATAGACGATTCAAGAGAAATTTATACAATGGCAGTATTTGAGAAAAGCGACAGTAAGTTAACTGAAGAGCTAATAGAAGATGGAAATAACATGGTGGGATACTCACACTCTTTTAAAGAAGATGAAGTTGTTCCAGACGAGTATTCAGAGGTGTTAAGTCTTGAAAGATAAAATAACAAAAGATTTAATTGATGAATATTTTGCAATATCAAATATCTCTTTAAATATATTAAATCAGCAGTATACAAGTGCTGTCCTTTGTGGAGAGTTCTCAGAAGTAGTATTAAAATACTTAATAAGAAAATATGCAAAAGGTACACCAGACAAGACACATAACCTTATAGTTTTATTAACAGTTTTAAATAAAAAAACAGGTAAAGGTTTAGGTAAGAAAATTCATTCAATAACTTATAAGTTACCTCGAAAGGCTATTATTGAGCTTAGATCCTTTAGTTATACTCAATACAGATATAATGAAATTTCAAAACGTCAATTAGAAGCTTTAAAAGAAGTATTTCGAGTGTGTCAGGAGTTATACATTTACTTAATTTGTAACAAGCAAGGTAGTATTTAAAATGTTATTTGAAAATAGAAATATACAAAAATAATACGAAAAACTTCGTGATAAATACTTAACTAAGTACGGAAATGGATGTAAAGAGGTTTTAATCAACCCAACATACGTACAAGATGATAAAGAATCTTATTTCTTTATGATTGACTTCTTCTTTCAGAGTGAAAACAAAAGAGGGGTACTAAACATCAGTGATGAAATATTCATAAGTTATGTTAGAGACCTTGATTATATTGATAAAGATGAAGTTAGTGAAAGAATAATTCTTAAATAATAAGAAGAAAGGAAGACAATATGAATTTAAGAAAGAAAATAATCGGAATAATGCTAATTGGGGTACTTGTCCTCACTGGTTGTAATATTAATATTTCAAAACCTAAAGGGGCAGAAAATTTAAATAAGGAAGTAGCAGATAAAACAATTCTTGTTATGGGTGAGGACATGTATAACTCTCCAGACAAAGCTAAATTAGAACAAAGAGTTAAAGATTTAGGTTTTGAAGATGTAAAAGAGTATGTTTTATCAAAAGATGATTATAGAAAATACTTAAACGTTCAAGGAGATGTTGAAGGTTTATATTCATCTGTAATAGTTAAGTATCAAGAGGGTAAAGGTATTACTTCTAATATCTTAACACCAGAAAACATAACAAAGATAAAGAACCATCAATATACAAATGCAGCAGTAACAGCAGGATTATTTGATGTAGATTTAAATGTAATTAGTTTAAGCCCAGTTACTGGAGAATCAGCTTTAGCAGGGGTATTCAAGGCTTATGATGTTCTTGGATTGAAGTTAGACAATAAGAAATTGGAAACAGCCCAAGACGAGCTAAGTACAATAGCTAATATATCTGTTACATTAAATGAAGATGAATTAGAAAAACTATCTACTGTTTTACTTAATACTAAAAAGAAATTAAGTGAATCAAAAGTTGACGGAAAAGATGTAAAAACTGAAGAAGTTTTAGATAAAGAGCTTAAAGACCAAGGGTTAGAGCTAGAAGAAGACCAAAAAATTGAATTAACAAAAGTATTAGATGGTTATAAAGAAAATACATCTAAAGAAGACGCACAAGTAATGCTTGATAGAGCATCTGAAATAGGTAAAACTATCTTTGAAGGTAGTAAAGATGTAATAAATAAAGCAAATGATGCAGGGGTATTTGATAGTATTGGTAGATTCTTTAAGAGTTTATTTAATTAAAAGTATATCAGACTCTGATTGGTTTCAGAGTCTGTTAAATTTATAAGGAAAGGTAATAAATGACCAAGATACTTTTACCATTATCAGTCTTGGTAATGGGGTATTTAATTTATAGGGAAAATAAGAAACGGAAATTAAAGTAAAAGGGGTATTTATGATAAAGGGTAAGATTAAACAAGAAAAGAAGTTTTGTTTGTTTTTGTTAGTGGCTTTTGTGGTTACTCTAGGGGTAATTTCAGGACTTCAAAGTATAATTTCAGCAACTAAAAGTAATAAGTATAAGCCTACTTTAGCTATTAAGAGTGAAAAAGAGCTTTTAGATGTGTTAGAAAGTCAGAGTGGAAGTAGTAAGTTAGTTTTTGATAAAAGTATTCCAACTAATGATTTAAATAAAGAAATTATAATGCCAGTATCTGACTTAAAGTATGGTACTTTTGAAGAGTTAGAAAGTGGAGATTTTAAATCAAATATAGATGAGTATTATATTAATTTTCAGGTAATTCAGATGGATTATAATGGAACCCCTCTTGGGGTATTCTCAAGTGTAAATGTGTATGTAGATGGAAAAGTGAGTGGGGTAAGTAAGTACGAAGAAGATTCACCTAGTAATTCTAAATATACTTTTAAAGACAAATATGTTGAGAAAGTAAAATGGGATTTAACATTTAAATATCCTGAGAAGTTTGTTAAAGAGTTTGTAGATAACTTTAATAATGATAAATCTAATAAGGAAAATAATATTGTAATGAGCTACCAGCTTAAAATTGGGGTAGATGAGGATAAAGATGAAAAATAATAAAGTAAAGTGAAAGGGTATTGTAAAAGGAGTTTTGGTTATGAAATATAAAACAAAAAGAGATGTTGGAATATGGATTGGTTGTGGGGTACTAATCCTATTATTAATTATAGTGTCTATTATAATGGGTAAACCTAGTAATAAAGAGGGTTTATTGGTAGAAAAAGAATTTTATTCGGATACACAAGGAAAAAGCCATATTCTTAAGACTGATGAAGATATGCTAAATGCATTAAAAAATTCTGAACGTACCTTTTACAGCTTTGATGAGGGTATTCAACGTAGCGATTTTAATAAACAAATTATAACTCCTAAAAGTGCTGTGGATAAAGGTGCTTTTACTGTGTTAGAAGATGGAAATCTTAAGTCAAACGTAAACACATATTATGTAAACATTCAAATACACCAAAATAAGGAAAAAGGTTATGAAACAAGGGTACTATCTCAAATTAATGTGGCAATAGATGGAAAAGTTAATGAAATTAGTGAGTACAAAGACGATTTCAATAACTCACAGTATACATTTAAAACAAAAGATAGTGAAAGAGTTATGTGGGATATCACATTTAAATACCCAGAAAAGCTTATTAAAGAGCTTGTAAATAAGTTTAACAATGATAGCACCAATAAGAAGAACAATGTGGAAATGAGTTATAAATTAAATTTTGGTGTTTCTAAGGAAAAGAATAATAGATAGGTGGAAAGAGAAATGAATGATGAAAAGATTATAAATTTAATAACTAACTTTAAAGAGTACATTGACAGTGGTGGAGATTGGGAGTATATTCAAGGAGTAAACCCTGATATGTCATTATCAAGGGGTACGATAAAAGTTAGTAGCTTTAACCTTTATAAATACATTAAAGACAACTTTGGTCTTGATTTAAATGCAGTTACTGTTGAGTCATATATGAAAAATGCAGTAAATAAGACAGTAGACCAAGAGGAAGAGCCTACTGGTTTCTTATCATTGGGTTTACAGTATTCTTTATTGTGTTTAGAGGATGGTACAAGCATTGTATTTGAGGATGGTGGAAAATCCTTGGGTAGGTCTAGTAAGAAGTGTGATGTTGTAATAGGTGGAAATGGAGTAAGTAGGGTTCATTGTTTAATTAAATTGGAGAATGGGGTACCAGCAATACGAGATAACGGTTCGACCAATGGTACTTTTATCAACCATAAGAGGTTAAATGATAGGGTATACCACGAACTCCAAGAGGGAGACCACGTAATGATAGCAGACAAGGAGTATGAAGTGAGGGGTATTTAAAGTGAGTTTGGTTATAGACGCATATTCCTGCAAAGGAATGAGAAAAGAAAATCAAGATGCATATTGGGCATCTGAAATAGAAATAAATGGTAAGAAAGAGTATATTCTCCTAATCTGTGATGGAATGGGAGGTAGTGATAATGGGTTAATGGCATCAACAAGAGCAGTTAAAACTATTAAAAACACTGTTTTAAGAGGTTTAATAGATATTAAATCTATTGAGAGTGCTTGCTTAAAGCTACATAGGCAGTTAATTTCTGAGGGTGGTAAAAGTGGAACCACTGTAACTTACTTGTCCACAGATGGAAACAAATATAGGTTATTCCACGTGGGGGATAGTAGATGCTATAAGATAACAAGTAGTGGTTACGAGATGATTTCAGAAGACCATACAGTTGCAGCCGATGCTAAAAGAGGACTTTACGGTGCTAGATCTAAAGAGTTATTAAATTATCCAAGTAATGTTTTAAGTAGGTGTATTGGTATGGGTGCTGAGCCAAGAGCTTTTAAGGAAGAAGGGGTATTCGACTGTGAAGGATTTTTACTTTGTTCCGACGGGTTTTGGCACACATTAACAGACCAAGACGATTTAAAAGACCTTGAAACAGCAGCTGAAACAGCAATATTTAGAGGCGAAAATGACAATGTAACGATATTAAAGATAAAGAAATCCTAAAAGGTATTTAAAGTGTGTCTAGGAGGTTTTACTTTTGAGGGAAAGAAAGTTAAGAGATGTTGGTTCTTTAATCCTTAATGGAAGATATCAAGTATTAGACGTCATACATTCCAGTGGTATGTCGGCAGTCTATAAGGTAAGAGATAGCCAATTGGGTACTGTATGGTGTCTTAAAGAGATTGATAAAGAACAGGCAGGTCGAAATAAAATAGAATATAGGTCATTGCTGAAAGAAGCAAGGATAATGAGAAATCTCAACCATCCAAATATTCCAAGAATAGTAACTATTGAAGAAGAGGATTCATCAATCTTCATAGTAATGGATTATGTTAAAGGAAAATCCCTTAAAGACATTTTAAATAGCAAGAAAGTATTATCTCAGAATCAAGTTATTTCAATAATGACTCAAGTTGCTAAGGTTTTGGGGTACTTACACAGCTTTAAGAACCCAATAGTTTATAGAGATTTAAAACCTAGTAATATAATGCTTTTAAGTGATGGTAGTGTAAGATTGTTGGACTTTGGTATTTCAGAGGAAATTACAGAAGATAACAAATACATTAAAGAAGCCTTGGGAACATGGGGTTTTGCAGCTCCAGAGCAGGTAATTAAGGGAGGGGTATTAGATACTAGAAGTGATATCTTCTCCTTTGGCAGAACCTGTTACACTCTTCTAACGGGTGTTATTCCCCCAAAAGGAAAGAACGTAACATTAAAGCCAATAAGAGAGATTAATAGTTCTGTAAGTATTGGTTTTGAACGCTTTTTAAATAAGTGTATGGAGGAAAACCCAGATAAGAGATTCCAAAACTTCAGTGAAGTTCTACGAGATTTAGCAGTTGTAGATAAAGACAATGGAAAGTATAAGTTCTTTCAGTGGTTTAAGATGATATTTTCCACAGCTTTATTAGTTTTAGCAATTGTATTCACTGTAAGAGGTGTTGTAGGTTTTAAGAACGAATCAAAAACAGCTGAAAAAGAGTATTTAAATGCATTGGAAGTAGCTAGAAAATCAGATAAAATTGAAGATTGGGGTACTGCAATACAATTATTTCCAGAAAGATTAGACCCTTACTTTGAAATGATTGAATCAATTAAGGAAGATGGTGTATTCTCACCAGAAGAGGAAGAAGTTCTATTAAATACAATAAGTCCAGTTGCTCAGGAAATTCAAGAGGATAAGAAATATCCTAAATTGAGTTTTGCAATTGGAGAAATGTATTGGTTATACTTAAACGGAGATACCAAAGCTGGTAAATGGCTTTATGATGCTGGAGATAATAATGAAACAGCAAAAATATTATTTAATCTAACAGAATTTAATAGAAATCTGAGAAGTGCAGTTCTTGAGGGTAAAGACAATGGTTTATATCAAGAATATTTCTCAAATCTAACAAAAGCCAGAAAAGTAGACAATAAAGTAATTCAGTTAGCAGCTGATAGTGCTTTTGTTGATTGTGTAAGTTCTTATTCAGTTAAGTTAAGAAAAGATAATGTATCAAAAGAAGATATTATAAAGGTTTTAAACGAAATAAAGAGTCAAAGAGAGGATACTAAAGCTGAGAACAAGGTTCAGGAAGAGTATTTAAAGAACATTAATGACAAGCTAGAAAGTGCTTTCAGAAGTGTTGAGGTGGCTTATGAGTAATGAAATGTTTTTAGTACTTGGTGGAGCTTTCTTCTTTGTATGGGTATTAAGTCTTTGGGTATTCAATATTCCAAGACTCTTTGACGAGTTAAGTGGAAGAAGATTAAAGAAACAAATGAAGATAATAAAGGCGGAAACAGTTGAGGAAGTTCGTGATACTTCTGAAGAGTTAAGGGTACTTCAACAAGAAAGCCTTTTAGATGAAGAATTAAGTAAATTCAGTACAGGAAACTTGGAAAAAGAAGAGGTTAAAGAGGAAATTAAAGTATATGAGAGTTCAACAGAAGAACTTGATAAAACATCTTTAATTCCAAGTGCAGAAGAGATAGCATCTACTGAGTTCTTAGATGCTAATGAGGTAAGTGAAATGAAAGTAAAGGTAATTCATGAGTTATCAAATGTTGAGTAAGGAGGTATTTAAGGCTTATGAGTAAATTAAAAAAGACCTATAAGGCAGTGTCAGGTGCAACAGCAGCTCTAATGTTTGTTAGCTCAGCAGTAGTACCTAATGTGGTAGTAGCACAGGAGTTCAGTTCATTTGTTGAGGTGGTTAATGGTGTAGAGAAAGACGGTAAAATAGTTGTAGGTAAAGACTCTAAAATAACAGTAAAAGAGGGATACACTGCAACTAATATTAAAGATTTCAATGAGTATAAGTTGAAATGGGAAGAAGATAAAACAAGTGAATTTAAGGGTACTAATCTAGGAAAAGATTTAAGTGGTCTTGTTGGAAAGACTGTAGTTATATTTAAAAATGAATTAGTTGAATTAAAAAGTCAACAGTACCAAATAGTAGAAAATGTGGTAAGTGCTAGTGTAAGTATTCCAAATGATGAATCTCAAATAGCTAAGGGTGGAAAAATCTATACTAGGGGAGATAAAATCAAGGGTACTCTTAACATAACAAGTTCAGAGAATATTTTCAATGGTAGAAACCTAATAGAAATAAGAGATTCAAGAAATGGTTCAAAAACTCAAGCAAGAGACTCTGAAAGTAATCTTAACTTTGATATACCAAGAGAGGTAAATGGGAAAAGTTCTAACTTTAAGTTGGAAGTTTTAATCAATAATGAAGTAAAAAGTACTTTCAATGTTGATGGTATTTACAAATCAGGTGTTGAAACTCCTAAAATAAAAGGTAATGAAGACAATCTTGATATTGAGATTGGTAAAATAACAAATACCTTAATGAACAAGGGGTATAAGGTGTCAGTAGTACCTAAAGATGAAGATACTCAAGATTTAGTCTTGAAAGAAGGGTACTTAACTCCAAAAGGTGAGTTAGCTTATTCAAAAGTATTTGCTTATAACCCAGAAGAAGGTGTTAAAACATCTTTAAATATTAAAGAAGCTTTAAAAGATAAGAGTGGGTATTACAATGTATATGTAAGTACTGGAGATGAGTTTGGAGAGTCCAAGTATGCAATGCTTGAAGTTGGTATCAATAGGGAAAACCCAGTAATAAGTGGTACAATAAATGAATTTGGAAACGTTGTTGATGGCAAACGATATACTCCAAAAGAACCTGAGCTTGTGTATTCAGCAAGTGATGATACTAAAGTAGAAAAGTTAGAGCTTTATGAGGTTCCCGAGAATGGTGGAAAAAGAAGACTTCTGGGTAAGCTTGAAGCAAATGGGGGTACTATTAAGCTAAAAGCTAATAAAAATGGTTTTGTATACGAATTACAAGCCACAGACGATATGGGTAAGTGTTCAACTAAGAAATTACCTGTTGTTGAGAGCTTTGTATTGGATACAGAAGACCCAGTAATTGATAAAGTAGATAATACCACGGTAAATAATTACTATAAAACTGGTAAAGAGTATACTTTCAAGGTTACAAGTTCTGATAAAAACTTAGATACTTCAAAAGAAGAATTTAAGGTAAACGGAAAAGTAATAAAAGTAGCTGAAGATGGAAGATACCACGTAACTCCAGATAAGGAATCAATGGAAATAGAGATTACAGTGTATGATAAAGCTGGAAATAGTGCAAAAAACACTTATAGCTTTAAAGAAGATAAAGAAGCTCCAGCTATTAAGCCTGAGCCTCAAGATGACTTAGCAATTCAAGGAGGGGTATTGTACATATCTAAGCCTATTAAGTTTAGGCTAGTTGCTGAAGATTCCAAATCAGGTGTTAAAGGATTCTTAGTAGATGGGGTATTCAAAGCGAATAATTCTACAATAAAGTTGGATAAATCAATGAATAAGTTGCCAGAAGTTTCAGTAGTTGATAATCTTGGTAATGCAATTAAAGTTGATTATTGGAAATTAATTTCTACACAACCATTTTCTAAGGTTGTATACACTAGTAGAAAACCAGTAATATTATTTGATGATTTAAAACCTGTTAATGGCTGGTTAAAAGATGTTAAATCAATTAATGTAATGCAAAAATCAGGAACAGGAGCAGCATATTTAATGATTGATGGGGTAAGTAATTTACCTAAGATTTTAAAAGATGGGGAGAAATATAATTTACCTTTGAAAGAGGGAGAAAACAAGTTTAAAGTAAAAGTAACTGACTTAACCTTGTTTAACTCAACAGAAGAAGAGTTCACATTCAGAGTAGATAACTCAGCTCCAAAGATAGATGGGGTAGAATTTGAGGGTTCACTTGAATTTAGTGGAGATAAGGCTTATGCAAAAGATAAATTGAAATTAAAAGTAAATGCATCTGATAATGAGTCTGGTATTAAATCTATTAAGTTGTTTAATGGAGATAAAGAAATAAAAGGAAGAAATGGGGTATTCACCATAAATCAAAACAGCAATTCTTATACTGTTAAGGTTGAAGATAAGGTTGGTCATACAACAGCTAAACCTTTAACTGAATTTCTAAGTCAAAAAGGAATAAAAAGTTTTGTATTTGATAATGACGCTCCAAGAATAGAAACTAAGATTGAAAAACCTACTGTAGAACACGAAGGTGTTAAGTATTACGGTAAAGAAGTTTTAATTGATTCTAAAGTAACAAATGAAGAGGGTACTTTAAAATCTTTTAAGTTGTTTATAAATGATAAAGAGGTTCACGATTTATCAAAAGGAAATTATACAATCAAAAAAGACGGAATTTACAATGTAAGAATTGAAGCAGAAGACTACTCAGGAAATAAAAGTGAAGAAAGATATTCATTCACAATTGATAAGACTGCTCCAGTATTTGATAAGGCTGAAATATTAAGTAAGGTAGAAAATACTGAGAATGGGGTATTCTCAAAAGACTCTGTAAGTGTTGGACTTAATGCTAAAGATGAAACAACATTCATTAAAGGTTATTACGTAAATGGGGTATTCCAAAAAGAACCTTTACTAACCCTTAAAGATGGTTCTTATAAGGTTGTAGTTGAAGATATAGTTGGTAATAAATCTAAAGAAGTTGAATTAAAAAACTTAACAGGTTGGTTATCAAATGAAATTATAGTTGATAATGAAGTTCCAGAAATTAAAGCTGAATCATATAAAGGTAAATGGTTTAATTCTGAAGTTTCTCATAAGTTGTCCATAAGTGATAATAAAGGAATTCAGTCTTATGAGGTGATATTGAACGGTAAAGAAGTTGCTAAAAAGTCCTTTGAAGAGCTAAAAACCAGTGTTAATGAGGTGATAAAATCCTCAAGTGTTGATAAGCTGGACAGTGGGCGTTATGATTTAAGTGTAAAAGTAACTGATTGGAGTGGTAACGTTTCAGAGTTCTCAGATTTCTATTTAATTGATATTACCAAGCCTAAAGTTGTAAATTTTGAGTTTGTAGCTGATGGTAACTTGGAAGGTAATAAAACAAATGGTGTAGACAAGTACGGTTTCTATTTCAAAGATGGTGGGGTACTAAGAATACATTGTGTAGATGAGGGTGCAAGCTCTGGTCTTGATTATGTACTTGTTACTATTGGTGATAAAGAAGTTAAAGCAGTAATAAAAGATGGAATTGCTGAAGTAAATATTCCTAAAGACTTTAAAGGATTTGTTAAAGCTAAAGCATACGATAAAGTAAGTAACGAGAGTGATTCCAATGCTCCAGACGGAATTATCACTGAGACAAGTAACTTTAGTATTTCAAATAACTACTTAGATTTGATTTTACCAGAGACAAATAAAAAAGACGCTAACGGATTACCTTTATACAGAAATGATATAACTGTTGGGGTAGTTGGAAGAAATTTATTTGCAGGTTTAAGGGACTTAATAGTAAATAATGTAAAAGAGTCATATGACAATAACGGTCAATCAAATGGAGCTTTAAACGGTTCTGTTGAAAGACGAGATAAGAACCTTATAACAAGTGTTAAAGGAAGATATGGTTTAAGTGGAAACTCAAATGGAATTGATATTTCTTCTGAGCTGGTAGATAGAGTCGGACATGGAAAATCATTAAATAAGAAAGTAAGTATTGATAAAGATGCTCCAGTTGTAAGTATAAATTATTCAACAACTAAGGCGAATGGGGTATACAACACTAATAGAATTGCTACAATAAGTGTAAAAGAGAGAAATTTCAGTCCTAACCTTGTAAGTATAGGTGGTAAGGGTGGAAGACTCTCTGAATGGTCTAATAATGGGGGTACTTGGGTAGCTCAAATGACATTTGACCGAGATGGAGATTACCAATTCAGTGTAGATGTTGAGGATTTAGCTGGTAATAAGGCTAAAACAGTTACTTCAGATAAATTTACAATTGATAAAACAGCTCCAGTTTTAAGTGTAAATTTTGATAACAACAGTGTAAGAAATTCAAAATATTATAACAAAGGAAGAACAGCAACAATAAGAGTTGTTGAGCATAATTTTGATGCTAGTCTGTTTAAGGTTGAAGGTGGTAGTGTTAGTGGTTGGAGCCATAGTGGAGACACCCATACTGCCAGTGTAGTATTCAACAAAGATGGTAAGTACAGCTTAAAGGTAAGTGGACAAGATAAGGGTGGTAATGCATCTAATACTTATAGTAGTGGAGAATTTATCATAGATGTTACAAAACCTAAGTTAGATATTAGTGGTATTAAAAATGGTGCAAGCTACTTTAAGAACTTTGGATTCAAAGTGGGGTACTCAGACACCAATTTGGATAAAGCTCAAACAAGCGTAAGTCTTGTGGGTAGAGAGCACGGAAAAATTAATATCGGTTCACTTGATGGTTTAATAGAGTATTTCAATTCTGATAAAACAAGTAAAAGTGACGACATTTATACTTTAAAGGCAAAAATAGTAGATTTAGCTGGAAATATAAGTGAAGAAACAATAAGATTTGCAGTAAATAGAGGTGGTTCTAAATTTACATTCCTAAATAAAGATTATAACGGTAAATACCTAAACAAAATTGGGGATGTAGTAATCACCGAGACAACAGTTGAAGAGATAGATGAGAGTTCAATTACAATTATTTTAGGGGATAAAACAATAAAGGTACCTAATGATAAAATAAAGATTAAGAAAAGTGGAGGAGTTGATTCTAAATGGGTTTACACTTACACTATAGACAAATCATTATTTGAGGAAGATGGTACTTATAGAGTTAAGCTATTTACAAAGACTAAGAGTGGTAAAGAAAACTCTTCAGTTGCACAAGAATATGTATTTGTGGTAGATAGAGCTAAGCCTAAGTTAATTGTAGGAGGTATTGAAAGTGGAAAATCTTATAAAGAGGCATCAAAACTTCTAACAATAAATATTGACGATTTATCAGGGGTAGATAAATTAAAAGTATTTGTCAATGATAAAGAGGTAAATGTTTATTGGGAGAACGGTGTTGCTTATGCTAAGATTGAAGAAAGTTCAGAAGAGCTTAATATAAGGATTGAAGCTGTTGATAAGGCAGGTAATAAAGTAATTAAAACATTAACGGGAGTTTTCATAAATTCAAGTTGGTGGAATCAATTTGTGAGGACTGTTTTATTCAAGGTTGTTGTTGGGGGAGCTCTTGCTCTTGTTTCATTTTTGATGGTTCTTTTATTTAAAAGACGTAAAAAAGAGGAAGAAGAGGATAAAGATTTAAGAAATATAGTAACAGGAACAAGCTCAACAGGAAGTAGTGATACAGATGAAACTGTTTCTTTTGAGGATAAAGAATAATTTTTGGAGGTGTAAGATGTAAAATAAAGGGTATTAAATTTGGGTGTACATAGAAACGAAATTCTTGGGGTACAAGATAGCTCTTGTGTTGGAGTGAGGGCTTTAATTATGGTTGGTAGGGTCAAGAATTTCAGTTATTAAAATTAAATATTAAAGAAAGGAAAAAGTATGAAAGTAAAAATTTTAGAAAAATTTAGAAAATTTTTATCATTTACATTGGCTTTGTTCATGGTTCTAGGCACGGCTCAGCCCGTTAGATTTGGTGCTATAGAAGCTGAAGCAGCTGAAAAGGATAGTATTCAGATTATAGATACTACTTATAAGGCAAATAAAGATTATAGTGGTATGGGGCAATCATACTATTCTAAGTGGGCAAGAAGAAATGAGTGGATATCTAAAGCAGGTATTCAACCAGGTGTATTAGATAATAAACCAGGTTATTTTTTACCTGGAGGACGTTATATATGGAACTATAATAGAAGACAATATGAGAACGATGCTAACTTCTTGTTATCTAGTATGTATAAAAAGAATGGAAAATGGGTATTCTGTTTTGACCATACTACAGATGCTAAAGGTTCTAGAGTTATTTTAGATAAACTTCCAGCAGGATATAATCTAATGTCTGAAGCTCAAGTTAAAGAAATGGCAGCAGTAATTGCAGCATTATTCCCTAACTCAACAAATACTGAAGTATTGGCATCTAATGTTGGTTCATTTTTTAAATCAGCTTATAGAGACCAAGCAAGAAAAACATTAAGAAGTAGTGATGGTGAGTTCTTAGCAGCAGTATTAATGCAAGTTATGGTTTGGCAAAAGGTTCATAATTTAAGGTATTGTAACTTAAATGGTTCTTATAGAGTTGGATTACCTGGATTTGATGAAAAAACAAATACTAATTTTGGGGCAGGAAACTGGAGACGTGATATTAACAAATCCCTCTGTGAAGTAATAGACTTACAAAAGCTATATGCATTTGGTTTAACACTATCAAGAAAAGGTGGACAATGTGCTAATGTAGATCCTATAGTTCTTGAGTATGGAAAAGAAAAAGTTATTAGAGGAGAACAAGCAACAGCAATAAGAGAATTAAAGAAAGAAAATAAAATTCCAGCAGGAATTACATTTAAAGAAAATGGTGGAAGTGTTTCTTTAACATCTACAATGTCCGTAGGAAAGGACTTTGGGACATTAACAACTTCTGCAAGTATAAGAAACAAATTCTCTGCAAGTAATCCTTATGCTAAAGGTAGCCACGGACAGTTATTGGTTTATACTTACCAAATGACTCCTTATTGTATTAGACTTAAAACAAAAGACGGTTTTGGTAATATACAAGTTGAAAAGAAAGTAGATAAAGACTCTGGTCAACCTATATCAGGTGTTAAATATGGTATATATGCAGACAAAGCAGCTAAACAAAAAGTAGCTGAAATGGTAACTGACTCAAAAGGTAGAGCAGTTTCAACATTAAAAGATAAGCTAAAAGTTAACTCAACATACTATGTAAGAGAGTTAAGTGAGGCTGAAGGTCAAATTAAGGGTATTATTCCAGATAAAAATATTTACTCTGTAGTACCTAAGAGTCCAACTGCACCAGTTAAAATTAAGTTTGGTAATTCAACAGTTCATCATAATGTTATGCAAACATTTGGTATGAATTTCAATAAAAAAGATGTATTGAAAGTAGATAAAGGTAAATTAAACTTTGAAAATACTAAATACAAAGTTAGAGTAAACTCATTAGTAAAAGATATAAAAGCTCCTAAATTTAAAATTGGTGCTTTTGTTAAAGAATCAAACGATGGTAAAAATGATGCTATTTACTCTACTAAGAATGATCAAATAACGATTGATAAATTACAACTAGGTAATTATACTTTAGTAGAGTATTCAGTAGATCCTAAATCAGACGCTTTACTATCTCCAACAGGTGATGAGATTACATTTGAATCTGTTAAGAATGCAGATGGTACATTCTCAGGTAAAGTAGTTAAGAATAATACAAAAGATAACGCTTATGCAAGACAAGCTAAAGTATTTAAGGCTTTAGGTTGGGAATTAACAGCTCCAGATAGCTGGGATGAAGCTACTTGGGGAGAAGAAATTAAAGTAGGACAATTAAGAGTAGTTAAATTGACAGACCCAACAGGTCAACCATTAAAGAACTTTACATTCACTGTAAGTGGAAGGGGTATTTGGAATGGTGATAAAGATCCTGCACATCCTTGGGTATCATCAAGAGATTTTACTACAGATGAAAAAGGTCAAGTACTAACAACTCCATTACTATTAGGTAATTATGATATTACTGAAAAGAGTGGTACAGTTAACTTCATAATACCAGAAAATAACGTTCAAACTAAAACTGTAACACAAGCAGCATCAAGTGATAATGCTGTAGTAGCTGAGTTTAAGAATGAACAACAATTAATGAATTTTGATGTACAAAAAGTATTTGGTACACACGCATCTGGAGATGCTGTAGTAGCAGGTGCTAAGTTTGAAGTAAAAGTTAAAAGCCTTGAAGTAGAGGGTATTAAAGGTCAAAAACAACCGGGAGAAGTTGTAGGTACTTATACAACTGATGAAAAAGGTTTCATACATCTAAAAGATATGCCTATAGGAGAATATGAAATCAGAGAAATCAGTGAATCAAAGGGTACTAACTTAACACCTAGTGTTGTTTATGTAAAAGGTACTTTTGAAAATACTCCATCAGGCAGAGGACAAAAGAAATATACTTCATTAGTTGAATATGATTTCAGTAATGCAAGAAATTCAGTAAATGAAGCAATAAATCAATTGGGTATTAAACTAAACTCAGTTTGGAATGCTCAACTAGACGTTGATAAGATTGGTTCAAAACAATTTACTCAAGAAGAAATGGGTATTCTTGCTACAGAAAATGATGGAAATAAGTTCCCTCAATTACCAATATTTGGAAGAATAGAAGTTAATAAGCATATGGATGTAAATCCAGACTTAGAAACAGAAACAAAACCTCAAGAAAATAATATTACTTTTAAGGTATACAAAGATTCTGTTAAAGAAGAAAACTTGTATGATACTTTCAAAACAAATTGGCAAGGTAGAGGAGCAAGTAAATGGTTACCATATGGTAAATATGTATTAACACAATTTAATACTACAATAAAAGATGGTAAACCTTATGTAACAAAGGTAAAAGATATTCCATTCACAATTGACAAACACGGTGAGGTTAAACATTACACTATCGAAAACGCTCAATTAAGAATGAGATTACAAATTCAAAAGATAGATGAAAAAACAGGTAAAAACATCCTACAAAAAGGTGTTAAATTCCAATTATTCGATTCTAATGGTAAACTTGTTAAATTTACACAATACTACCCAGAAGCTAAGGAATTAACAGAAATTGAAATGGATGGAGCTAAAGGAAAGGGTATTACAATTGATAAGATACCTGGAGGTAAATATTACCTTAAAGAAGTAGCTGGACCAGAGGGTTATCATTATGATCCAGAGCAAAAATTTGAGGTTAATATGCCTTATGATGATGCTTATGAAAATGGTAAAATACCTGTAGTAACAATTACAATTGGTTCTAAAGAAGAAAAAGTTGTAGATAAAGATGTTAAAAACAAACCACAATACGGTCAATTAGAACTTAATAAGATTGGGGAAGTTCTCAAATCTTGGGGTACTAAAGACAAGACTGTAAAGGTTCAAGAACAAGGTAAGGTTGAAACTAAAGAAGTGTCTAAACCACAAGCTAATGTTAATTTAGTATTGAAATCAGTTAGAACAGAAACTGTAGTTGAAGATATGACTGAACAAGATGGTATAGGTACTATTGAAGATGAAACAAATCCACCAAGTGTTGGAGAAAAGAAAACTAGAGAAGTAACAAGACAAGTTGAAAGACAAGAAAACGTTAAGACAGATGCTAAAGGTAAATTCTCTAAGAGCATTGGAGAGGGTACTTGGACAGTTTATGATGCTAATGGAAAAGTATTAGCAAGTAAAACTGTAGCTAAAGGTCAAACAGATGTAATTGAAGTTCAACTTCCAGATATTAAATCAACTGAAGAAGTTAGACATGACGGAAAAGTAGTAGATAAGACTTATATTTACAATGTACCAGTGTATAAAAAAGATTTTATTGGTAGAGCTAAGTTTGAGTTTAAAGCTAAAGACGATATAATGTCTTATGATAAACAAACTAAATTCTTTAATAAGGGAGATAAAATTCCGTTTGCTCAAAAAGATATAGTTCTTAAAGGTAAAAAGGTTTATGAAAAAGGTGATGTAATTACAATACCTAATCTTCCAGAAGAAGTAATGAAAAATAAAGAATTAGTTGATTACTTTGTTAAAACTGTTGATGGTAAATCTATTAAGTTGGATAAATTCCCATTAGGTGTTTATTCATATAAAGAAATTGAAACTCCTCACGGTTATAAATTAGACCAAAAAGAAAGAGAAGTTAAATTTACTCCTCAAGAGTATAAAAAAGTTATAGATTTACAAGAAACTGAAATGATTGAAAACTTCAGACAAAAACTAAACTTGAAGTTAAATAAGAAAGTTGTTGAAGAAACTAAGTATTTCGGTAGAGGTGGTTACGAAGGTATAGTATTTGGTATCTACAATAAGAAAGATATCAAAGGCTTGAAAGCTGGTTCATTGATTGGTGTTGTAACTCCAGATGCAAATGGGGTACTAAGCTTTGAAGACGTTCCAGAATCTGAGTATTACTTTAAAGAAATCTCTACAAAAGATGCTTACAAATTAAATGAAAACGAATATAGTATTAATGCTAGTCACGATTTCAATCCAACTGAGGATAAAGAGGAAACAGTAAATAAAGAAGTTCCTAATAAACCTAAAGATGGAAAAGAAATCAAATTAGTTAAAGTTGATGTTAAGACAGGAAAACCTATTGAGGGTGTAGGCTTTAAGTTATTTGCAGTAACAAATGACGGAGTTAAAATCCCAGTTAAAAACGGCGAATCAGATATCTTTACAACTGATAAAGATGGTGTGATTAAAGTTGGTAACTTACCTTATGGTAATTATGTTTGGGAAGAATTTAAACCTCAAGACGGTTATGTAAATGAAGATTTAGTATACCACGTTGCAGTGGATGATAAGTCTAACTTAGAAATCGTATCTGAAAACTCTCCTACTGATATTGGATTCAGAAAATATGATATCCAAACAGGAGAACCTGTAAAAGGAGCTCACCTAAGACTTGAAGTTAATGTAGGTGGAGATAAGTGGGAAGTAGTTAAAGTAGACAAAGAAGGATACGTAAGTAAAGATGGAAAACCTTTAGAATGGATTTCTGATGGAAGTCTAAAGAAAGTTTATGGATTAAGTCTTGATAAAGACTACAGATTAGTTGAGGTAAATGCTCCTAAGGGGTACTCAAAAGCTGAAGCTATGGCTTTCAAGATTTCAAACGAAAAAGGAATTCAATTACAAGGTTTAGCAAATCAAAGAACAAGAGTATTAATCAAGAAAATTGATGAATCAAGTAAAAAACCTCTTTATGGTGCTACTTTAGAGCTTTATGAAGATGGAAGCGATAAAGTATTTGTTGACCCAGTTACTAAGAAAGAAGCTAAATGGGTAACATCAGAAGAAAATAAAGATGGTTACTTGGTACATGGTCTTGAAGTTGGTAAGGTATACAATGTTAAAGAAACAGTAATCCCTAAAGGATACAATAAACCTTACTATAGATACGCTATGTTGGTAGTAGATACAAAGAATGTACAAACATTCACATTTAAAAATGAACCTACACCAGAAATTAAGACTGAAGCTTTCTTCAGCAATGGTGTGAAAGAAGATTCAATAAACGAAAAAACTAAGATTATTGATAAAGTTCATTTAAAGAAATTAGTAGTTGGCGAAACTTATACTGCAAAAGGTACTTTAGTAGCCCAAGATGACCCTAATAAGGTTCTATCTAAAGCTGAAAAGAAATTTGTTGCAGATAAGACTGAAATGGATGTAGAAGTTGAATTTGAAGTAAATGCTAAAGAATTAATGGGTACTACAGCAGTTGTTTTTGAAGACCTTTATAGGGATGAAAGAAGAGTTGCTACTCACTTTGAAATTACTGACGAAGATCAAACAGTTTACTTCCCTAAAGTTAAAACAACAGCTACTGATAAAGTTGACGGTGGAAAAGATGCTTTAGCATCTAAAGAAGTAACAATAGTTGATAAAGTTGAATATACTAACTTAAAACCAGGTCAAGAATATACTGTTAAAGGTAAAATGATGGTAAAAGAAACTGGTAAAGAGTTATTAGTAAACGGAAAACCTGTAGTTGCTGAAAAGAAATTCGTTGCTGAAAAAGCTAATGGATTTGTAGAGTTAGAATTCAAATTTGATGGTTCTGCTCTTGAAGGTAAATCTGTAGTAGTATTTGAAGACCTTTATAATGGTAAAGTAAACGTTGCAACTCACTCTGAAATAGAAGATGAAGGACAAACAGTTGAAATTCCTAAGGTAAGAACAACTGCTAAAGATAAAAAATCAGGTAAACAAGTAATTAATCCAGTGGGTACTAAAACTATAGTTGATGTAGTTAAATATTCTAACTTAATAATTGGTAAAGAATATGAAGTAAAAGGTACTTTAATGGATAAAGCTACTGGAAAACCAGTATTAGTTGACGGAAAAGAAGTTAAAGCTAGTAAGAAATTTGTAGCTGAAACTAAAGATGGTAGTGTTGAGCTTGAATTTGTAGTAGACGCAAGTGCTTTAGTTGGTAAAACAACTGTAGTATTTGAAGATCTATTCAGAGAAGGCAAATTAGTGGGTACTCACAGTGATTTAACTGATGAAGACCAAACAATCTACTTCCCTAAAGCTAAAACAAAAGTTTCTAAGAGCACTATAAAAGCTGATAAAAATGCTACTATAGTTGATACTTTAAGCTATACTAACCTACAAGTTGGTAAAGAATATACTGTAAAAGGTATCTTGATGGATAAATCTACAGGAAAACCTATTTTAGTAAATGGTAAAGAAGTAACAGCTGAAGGTAAGTTCGTAGCTAAGACTGAAAATGGTACTTTTGATTTGACATTCAATTTCGATGCAAGTTCTCTTGGTGGAAAAGATATTGTAGTATTCGAAGAAGTTTATCTAGATGGTGAGCTTGTTGCAGAACACAAAGATATTAATTCTAAAGAGCAAACATTCCACGTAGAAGAAAAAAGAAGAAAACCTAAAACAGGTTTGAAGATGGATAACCCATATATTCTAGGTGGTGTAGGTATTGCAGGTATTATAATTGCAGGTTGTGTAGTTGGATACCTAAGAAAGAAAAGAGTTAAATAGAAGTATTTAAGTTGGGGGTGTGGTGGAAACCACACCCTTAATTTTTAATAAATTTTATTTAGACAAGGAAAGGTTATAATGAACGTGATTAAGAAGGGTATTTGCTGTGTGAGTATTGCAGCATTACTGTTAGGTTCGGGGTATTTCTTATGGAGGTCTTGGAAGGCTTTTCAGAAAGATAAAGAGGCAAATGAGATTGTAGAAATATCTGAAAAAGCAGTGAAAGAGGTAAAGGAAAAGAGTAAAGATAAATCTCCTTTAGAAGTATCAAGAGAGTTATTGGCAAAGTTAAGAAAAGACTATGGAACAGATAATATTAAAGGATTTATAGATACTGGAGAAGGGGGTATTAAAGAACCATTTGTTTATTCTGAGGATGATAAGTTTTTATGGGATAGTCCAAAAGGGGTTTATGATGGTTTTGGAACAGTATTCCTTTATAAGTATAACGAATCTGCCTTTGATGATGCTACTACTTATTTTGGTCATTGCTTTGAAAACTTTAGACCAATTAAATTTACTAAGATAGGGTTTTACCCTCAGTATAAAGATGTTGTAAAAGAGATGGATATTTACACAGATGAGGGTATTATGAAGTATAAGTTGGCATTTGTAACTCAAATTCTGTCAAAAGATTATGATACAATGGTAACTTGGACAAAAGATGGTATGAGGGATTTCTTTATTGAAGCAAAATCAAAGGGTACTGTATTAGATGACTTTAGACCTTATAATGAGGATGCAAAGTACGCACTTTTAAGTGCTTGTGCAGAGTTCGGGGGTAGAGTTGTGAGTACTGCTGTTTATGAGTTAGTTGAGATACAAAAATAAACTTTCTTGATTCCTTGTATTTTTTTGTGATGGTGTTGTGTTTAATTGATAGGGGTGCTATTATATAGGTGTAAGCTAGTTATGGTGCTTGGGGTGTTTGAAGCCCTTAAGCTCTTGGTGGCTTATAAGAGTAAAGTAAAAGTAATAACAAAATTTAATTAAAGGAGAGAATGTTATGAAAAAAGAAAATAAGAAGAAAGTTGTAATTCCAGCAGTAGTATTGTTAAGTGCAGGATTAATGACAGGATGTGGATTATTTGGAGGTTCAGATAAGGCAAAAGACAATAATAAGTCAAATAATAAGCCTAATATTGTATCTGAAGAACCAAGTAGTAAAGACCTAGACAATTTAGATTTAGACTATACTTCAGTTGAAGATAGCAATGCTAAATCTAACGATGAAAAGAAAGATGAAGATAATAAGAAAGAAGATAACAAAGAAGAAGATAAAAAAGAATCTAAACAAGAAAATAATAACAATGATACAACTGTAGGTTCTGCAGCAAATAACAGTAATACAGTTGCAAGAGCTAACTGGGGTACTAATAAACCTATTACAGGTAATGTAAAGACTGGAAAAACTGGTAATAGTAGAAATAATTACTATAAACCATCAAAACCAGCTAATACAAGTAAACCAGTAACACCTAATAAACCTAGTAAGCCAGTAAATCCAAGTAAGCCATCTCAAGGGGGTACTAAGAAACCTGTAGAGCCAGAAAAACCAGCTAAACCTGATAAACCTGTAACTCCAGAAAAACCAGAAGTTAAGTTGGTTAAATCTGAAGTTGAAAATAAATCTGAAAAAAGAGATTATAAAGGTTTTATGTACATCATAAAAGAGGATACTACTCTTGCTAAAGGCGAAGAAAGAATAGAAAAAGAGGGTGTAAGAGGTTACACAATCTATACAATGAAGAGAAATAAAGATACTTATTCAGATGGTACAATTAAGTATTCAGATTGGACTATTGAAAACAAACAAGTTGTAGACCCTATAAGTGGCATTAAAGTGGTGGGTACTAAAGAAGATAAACCAGTAACACCAGATAAACCTGATAAGCCAGAAAAACCAGAAGTTACTGTTGTAAGTACTGAAGAAGAATCAAAAACAGAAGATAAAGACTTTGTAGATTTCTCTTATGACGAAATTGAAAATCAACAAATGCCAAAAGGTGAAACAAAAATAGTAGAAGAGGGTATTAAAGGTTATACAACCTATACTTACTCTAGAACAAAAACAGTTTACTCAGATGGCACAATTAAGTATTCAGATTGGAAAGAAACTAATAAGAAAGTTGTAGCTCCAGTTAATGGTACTAAACTTGTTGGAACATATGAAGAAAGAAAATTAGGATGGCAAAAAGAAGCAGCTATTCAAGTAGGTCAAGATATAATGGCTTTCAGAGCATCTCTAGGCTTAACAACTAATATTCATTATGACCCAACATACGCTAAGATGATGGCAGATAATGATGAATTTGGTCACTATGCAGGTGTTATTGAAAATGAAGTTGTAGCTTATATGCCTACAGAGTTTGATGAAAATGGTGCTAATATTGTTGAAATGTGGAAAAATTCCCCTCAACATAAAAAACAATTAACTTATGATAAAAATGAAAACTGTGGTGTAGATTGGTATATTGGTGTATATAATAATGGTAAAAACGTTTATTATTCAGCATATTCTGTTTCAATCGAAAAACAAGAAACTTTTGATAAAGAACATAAGAAATATACTAAAGACACCCCAGACTTCCCAGAGGAAGAAAACCCTACACCAGAGCCAGAAAAACCTGTAGAAACACCTACAGAAGAAAAAGAAGAACCTGTTGTAGAAGAAAAAGTTGAAGAACAACCAGTTACTCCAGCTAAGCCAGTAGAAGAAACTAAACCAGTAGAAGAAACTAAAGAAGAACCTGAAAAGGTTGAAGAAACTGTTGTAGACGAAGATCCAGTTGAAGATAAAGTTGAAGATAAAATTGAAAAAGTAAAAGAAGAACCAGTTAAGGTTGAAGAAATTACTGAAGAAAAAGAAATTGAAAATAAATAGATGATAAGAATCATTAAGAGGGTAGTATCTCTACCCTCTTTTATTTAAGAAAGGGTATGTTTATGAACGGAGACAGTAGATTCTTTTGCAGAAGAGTATTTAGAGAGTATTTATGTAAAGAAAAAGGTATTGATAGACAATATTTAATTAACTTAATGAAACAAAGCAGGTTATTGGGTACTTTAAATCCAGAGTATGTTGTAGATAAATGGCTTGAAGGGGTACTTGTTACTCAATTACAAAATAGTTGTGTTTTAAAGTTGTATGAGGAGATGAGCAAAGCAGGTATTTGTGAGAAATCTTTGTTGGTAAATGACGGCTGTGCCTCAAGTTATGAAGTAAGTAAGATCTTAAAGGGTACTAAGCAAGGTAATATAACTTGGAGCTTTGATGGTATAGAGTTATTTAAGTCAAGTAAACACGAAGGAAAAGAATTTTACTTGTATAAGGATGTTTGTTTTAACATCATAAAGAGTACGAAACACGATGAAACAGATGTAACTGAGGCTAAGAGTTATTTCTTAAATGAGGAATCTCTTGATTTCTGTAATGAGTTTATTCAATGGTGTTGTGAGGGTATTTATAATATAATAAACCCTCAATTTTTAAAAGATGGGGAACAATATGAGTACAGTGGATTTAGTGTTTAATAAAGACAAGGAGAGCTCTAAAATATTAGATATTTTAGATGAAATTATAAAAGAATCTCCTATAAGTAATCTAGTATGTTTAAAAGGTGCTTATAGATTAAATCAACTCTTGGAAGAGAGGGATATTAATAAAAGTATAGTTGAGAGAGTAACCCACGATTTAGATTTTGATGCTAAAGAGTTAGTGGTATACGATTATTTTGAAGAAGTAATCCCTAAGGAATTAGAGAAAAGAGGGTATTCCCTCACAAAAAAGGTTAGACGTTTTGATGAAAATGGTACTTTTACCTTAAAAATGGTTGTACATTTGAAAAAAGACTTAACAATAAAGATAGATTCTAACTTAAGAGATTTTAATGATTCTCCAGCAGATATTTTAAATATGTTAAGTGATAAAATATATGTTTTAAGTAAAAGAGATGTATTAAGACGTTCAAAAGATATTTATGACACTTTTATATATCTAAAGTATATTGAGCCTAATTATTTAAAGCACAATGTAATAAAGTTAGTTAATCATTTAAAGGTTAATAATAAAATACTAGGGGATTTTAGATGCTTTAAGACGGAAGAAGGAATGAAAGATATTTTACACGCCATGCATAAATATACACCTAGCCCAGTAAAGAATTATTCTGTTGAAGAGATATTTGTATTTGTGCAAGAACAAATTCTATTTATAGATATGATAAATAAAGGGGTATTATAATGAGTGAATACTTTGAAGGAGTTGGAAGACTATATTTAAATGATGTTATAGATTTTAAAATACCTATAACTTCTTTTTCAGCTTTAAGTGTGCATGGTATGGCTCAAGGTCATAGTGCAGGGATTTTGGAGCTAAGTGCTGATTTTTATGCTGTAAGTGATAATATTGTTTATTTAAAGTCTTTATTACCAGAAAGAGAAAAATATAAAGAGATAGATGGGCAAGTATATGTTGGTGTAAATCAAGCTTTACTGGATGCAATGTACAATGAAGTGGATTGTAGTCGTTTAGATGAAGCAGTAGAGGATTTCTACCTTGAAGGAATGCTTGATGATTTTGTAGAGTATGCACGAAAAGCTGGTTTACCTGATAAGGATTTAAAGTGGGGTATTCAAAGAGCTTTGGATTTAGGATATGAATTAAAATAATTTGGAGGTATAAAAATGAGAGATTCAAAAGTGGAAGGTATGAAATTACCTTTAAACAAAATTTTATGTGAAATATTGTTTCAGATGATGGAGAATTTGAAGAATGGGCAGAAGAAAGTAATTATAATTATCCAAACATTATTAAGTTGAATACGAGTGAACCATGGGGTATAGATAAAGAAAATGCTTTTAATAATGTCTTAAATAAAGCTTATAAGGTTGGAGAAATATCTCCAGACAACTTATTTTATGTATATGCCTTTGGTTCTTTAAAGTATTTGATTGGTGTTACTGATAATCTCTTTGTGGCTAAATTAATGAATTTATATCAAGCTTTTAAAAATGTTGGTTTTGCTTATGGAGGGGGTACTTATTACGGATCTGATGTACTAAGAGTACCTAAAGAAGGGTATTCTTCTTTTGACTTTGAGGAGTATTTTAAAGATGTAATTTGTGAGGAAAGAGATACAAGTAATAATTTTTACAAAGATATTGAAGTAAATGGTACTGAGGTAGAAGTATTAAGTCTTTATAACTTTGAGGATGGTGTAATTGAACACAATCCATTTGATAATATGATCTTTGATGAAGATGAAGAAGATGAAATAGAATATAACCTAGGAGGAATATTCACAGACGAAGAATTAGAGTTTGTTAGAAGATATGTATACCCTCTAATTTCTGAAGACGATGTATTATTAGCAAGAGAGATTTAATAGTTAAATTAAGAAGGGGTATGAAATGAGAGTATTAATAGTAGATTTTAATCATATAGCTTATAACTTGGCTTTTGGTGGTGCAAGGTTAACTTCTGTTGTTGATGGGGAAGTTGTTGAGACAAGCATTCCAAATGGAGCTTTAAAGAATATAATGAGATGGTCGGATTTTGGAAGAAATCCGACTGCTATATGTTTTGATAGGGCTTGTTTTCCAAGAAAGGCGTATTGGAGTATAACAAGTGGAGAAGAGGAAGTAAAGTATAAAGGTACTCGAGATAAGATGCCTAGTGCAATGTTTAAGTCTATTGCCTTAACGGAGACTTTATTGAGGAACGCAGGGGTTTCCTGCTATGCTCTAGAGGGGTATGAGGCTGATGATTTGATTATGGCAGCAATTGAGAGGGCAAAGGTGCAATATCCTAATGTGCCAATTGATGTTGTAACGGGAGATTCAGATTTGTTACCTTTAGTTGATGAGCAGGTAAGCGTGTTTTTTAGGTCAAGAAAGGCTACTTGGGCAGAGAGTAAGGAATTGAGAAAGAATAAATATATTCAAGTAACACCTAATAACTTTGCTGAAGTGGTAAAATCCTTAAGTGCATATAAAGAATATGATATTCCTTATAACCTTTTATTACTCTTAAAATTAACAAGAGGCGATGAAAGTGATAATGTGCCAGGATTAAAGAAGTCTTTTCCACCTAGAAAGGTAAAAGAAATTCTTAAGAGAATGAAGGAGGACGGTTATGAAAGTATAAGATATGAGAGAGGAATTCCAAGCGAAGAAGACCATTGGGGTATTCCTAATGAAGTAAAGAGATTGGTGTCATATCTTGAAAAAAGATGTGGCGATATTGTTGGTGAGAAAGAAGTTTCTCATATCATACGAGTTTATTTGGGTATTAATCTTAATCAACCTTATTTAGATTATGATAAAAAGCAATGGTATCGTAAATCTGTAGCTATTAAAGGTTTTGATGGTTTTGTAGCAAATAGCTTAGTAAGAGAAGGAAAGAGAATTGGTATAAATGTACCAATTGGTTAGATTATGAAAGATAATAAAAAGATGAAATCAATTTTAAAATCTAAAGACAGAATGTGGTATGCTTATGATCACGATGAAACCTTAACAAAAGAAGAGAGGAGAATGATAATGGATATGTTAATTTTTGATTATAAAATAAACAATTTTTTCAGTTCTTTAAGCACGGCTATTCCTGCATTTTTTCTTGTGTTAGGGTTTGTTTTGGTCTTTATTTTAAAAGTGTAATTTGGAAAGGTTAAATAATGAATAAAAATATAAAAAAAGTCCTAATAGCAGCTATAGCAACATCAGCTATATTTGGTGGAGGAAATCTAACATCACATGCAGATGCCTTAGACAGTGATACAATTAAAGATAATGTTGTTTCTAAAGACGAGGTTAGTAATGATGTTGAACAAGTTCAGGAATTATCTGATAAAGATACCTCAGAAGTTCTTAGGGAAGATAAAGATACACCTAAAGAAAATAAAGAAATATCAGAAGATAAAGAAGATAAAGATGATACTGAAGTAACTGAAGAAGATAATAAACTAAAAGAAAACAATGAAAATAGGGGTACTCAGGAAGATAACTCTAAAGAAAACAAGGAAAACATTAATGAGATTAAAAATGATGACAAAAAAGATGAAGATTCTTTAGAATTAAGTAAAGAAACTCCTATAGAAAAGGTTAGTGAAGAGGAACCTAAAGAAGTTAAAGATAATAAAATTTCAGTTGTTAATGGTAAAAATATTATAAATAATTTTCAAATAGATGATATTAAATTTACACAAACTGGATCTAATAAACCAGCATATTGTGATGAAGGACCTTATGATATAAAATTCAGTGTTTCAACAGTTGGACCAGTAAAGAATGGGGAATATATTGAGTTTAATGGATTTTATCCTAAATTATATAATTTGAAAACTAAAGAAACATATGAAATAACAACAGTACCTTTTACTTCTAAATCATGGGATAGAGGTTATGAAGGTGATGTTTATGCCAACATAAATGGTAAAAATGTATTAATAGGAAAAATGACTTCTAATAGAGTTACTTTTAATGAAAATGTTGAAAATATAAATAATTTTAGTTTTGATGTAAGATTGGGTATTGCATCCTTTTTTAGGTTAAATGTAGAAAAAGAGGGTAGAAAAGAGTTCTATGATGTACCTTTTTATTTGACAGTTAACGAAACAAAATTAACTCAACCTTATACTATGCGAATTAGACCTCATGATAGAACAAAACGTGTGTTAACTGAATTTAACTATACAGTACTAAGGATAGAAGATTTTGCGAAAGAAAATGATCCATTTTTAATGAGTGTATTTGATAATCCATGGGGTATTTTAGCAAAAGTTAGGGATGATAGTACTTGGAAAGACGCTGATATTAAAATAAAAATTACTCTACCAAAAGGTATGGTGTGGGATAGGAGTAAAGGTAAAATATTAACTGCACCAGATGGTACTTCTTATTCTAATGAGAAAGAAATTGTTTTAGCTGATAATCACGATATTAATAGGCATTATAAATTCTCTAGTGATATGATTAAAGGTAAACAAAGTACTAAATTGAGTGATACTGAATTAATGCACGTCATAGAGTTAAAAGAGAAGCCTTTTGCATATGAAGAGGGTTCATATGATTATTTAAATACAGGTATTCAAGCTGAAATACTAGATAAAAGTTTAATAAATTTTAAAACTGGTAAACTTAAGGCTCCAATTAAATTTGAATATTATTTAAATGGTAAATTAGTGCAAACCATTGAAAAAGATGACTTTTACACTTTATTTTCTACAAGTGGAGCAGGTGGAGATGCTTTAACTAAAACTGAAACAGTTGTAGACAATGCTACTACAACCTATAAGTTAAACAAAGATTTATCATTTAATGAACAAAAGGTAATAATTAAAGCAATAGATGGTGAGAAGGAAATTATATCAACTGGTAAGATTAATGATGATGGCTCAATATCTTATACAACTACTGAAAAGGTTAAAACTGAAAGACAAGATGGGTTAGTTGAAGTAGGAAACATAGAAATTAAAGAAGACGAAACATATTACGATATAATTGAAAAAGAAGACCCTACCCTTGAAAAAGGAAAAACAAAGATTCAAACTAAGGGTGTAGTTGGAAAGAAAACAACTAGAATCACCTACGAAGTTGATTCAAAGACTGGAGAATTAATTAATCCTAAAGAAGAAGTTCTAGAAGATACAAAACCTGTTGATGAAGTTGTTTTAGTTGGTACTAAAGATGCTGAATCAATCCCTTATGAGGTTGAATATAGAGAAAATAAGAATGAGAAAACAGATTATAGAAAAGTAATCCAACAAGGCGAAGAGGGTATTAAAGAAAACGGTAAAGTAATAAAAGAACCTAAAAATGAGATAATTGAAATAGGTGTAATAGATAAAGTAGTTCCAAATGTAGTAATTGATAATATGGTAAGTATTGAAGTACAAAAATCTAAAGATGGAGAAATAGGGGTATTCAAAGACCCAAGAAACTATAAAGAAGCAGTTAAAAATACTGAAACAACTTACTATAAGAAACTAGATACTACAACAGGCGAATTTATTGAAGGCGAAGATTATAGTGTGATAACTAGAAATGACAGTACAGAAAAAATTAACGGTCTAAGAACTTTAAACTATAAGGGTACTATTTCAAACTGGACAGACCATTATTTTGACGAACCTAAAACAGGTAACAAAGAAATGAAACTTGATACTAGACTACCTGATTCTTTGATTAAAGACCCTAAATTCTTAAAAGACTACGACTTAACAACTGATAAGTATGTTTATAAAAAAGCTAAAACAATTTATAAAGCTAATTCAGACTTGAAGTACAACGAAAAGAAAGAAGTTTCCAAAGCTAAAGACTCAATGGCTTATGAAGAAATAAATTTTATGACTAAAACATATAAAGAAGTCGTTGATAATGAATTAGTTAACGGAATAACAGAAGTAGGCAATAAAAAAGTCGAAGTTAAGACTAAAGATGGTGTTACAATCACAACTACAACTGTTTGGGATGTAGACCCTAATACGGGAGAATTAATAAATCCTAAAGTAACGGTAACTAAGTCTAGCAAATGGGGTACTATAGAAGATATCGCTACTAAAACTGAAGAAAAAGATACTAACTATGATACAATATACATACCAAAACCTGATTTAGACTTTGAAAAAACTGAAGTAGTTCAAAAAGGTGTTAAAGGTAAGAAAAAGGTAGTAACTAAAGGAAGTGAAAAACCTGTAGAAACAGTATTAGAAAAACCTAAGACAGAGATAATTGGGGTAGGAAACAAAAAAGTTGTTGAAGAAGACATTAAAGTTGAAGGTAAAGATGCTAATAAAGTAACAACTACAATTTATGAAGTTGATAAGAAAACAGGTAAACTAATAAACCCTAAATCAACATCTAAAATTACCCTAAAAGCAGAGGAAATTGAAGATATATCAACTAAAGTTACTAAAAAAGAAGAATCAATCAAATTTAAAACAACTTATGAAGCTGACAGCACCTTAGAATATGGAAAAACTAAGGTTAAAGTAAAAGGTAAAGATGGTAAGAAAGAAATTACCTTTACTACAAAATCAGGTAAGTCTAAAGTAAGTGAGAAAGTTGTTGAAAAACCATTTGATGAGGTAATTCTTGTAGGTAATAAGAAAGTTGAAACTGAAGATATTGAAGAAAATGGATTAAAGGGTATTAAAACAACTACAACAATAAGTGAAGTTGATAAAAATACTGGAAAGTTAGTTAATACAAAAGTAACAGTTAATAAATCCTTGAAAGCAGGGGTACTGGAAGACAACGCTACTACAACAAAGACCAACAAGGAAGAAATCAAAGGTAAGACTTTCTACGAAGCTGACGATAGCTTAGAGTTTGGAAAACAAGTTGTAGTTAAGAAAACTGTAGATGGAGAAAAAGAAGTAACATCAAAAACAGTTGGTGGAAAGACAACAAAAACAGAAAAAATCCTAAAAGAAGCTGAAGATGGTTTAGTTAAGGTAGGGAACAAAAAAGTTGAAGTAGAAACAAAAGATGGTATTACAATAACAACCACTACAGTTTATAAAGTGGATAAAGAAACTGGTAAACTAATAAACCCTAAAGTAAATAAAACAACAAAGATGGGTACTATTGAAGATATTGCTAAGCCTAGCAAGAAAGAAGAAAATAACAATTCACAAGACAACGAAAAAGATAATAAAGAGCAAAAACAAGGAGAAAAGAAGGCATTCATAGTAGCTGAAGGAGCTAACACAAATAACAAACTCCCAAGTTCAGGGGTACAAACTGGTGTAGCTGGGGTTGACTATGCTATTGTTGGAGCTTTATTGTCAAGTATTGGTCTTGGAATAACTTCTAAGAAAAAGAAGAAATAAAGTAAATATTAAAGCTAAATTATCTTTCTAAACAGGGAGATAATTTAGCTTTATAAGCACCTTAAACACCAATCAGGTAATGGGGTATTAAAATTATTTGATTTTTGCTCCAAACCTGAAATGGTGGTTTTGGGAAATGTGATTAACTAATACATACCAAGTAAGGTTTCATTTATACCCTTGAATTTTGGCATAGGATTTGCTATTATATAAATGTGGATCCTTGGTGGAGGTCTTTCTCCTTTAAAAGTTTTTAAGTAAAATTTAACGAGAAGAAGGCAAATCAAGAGCCATAAATCAAAGAAAGGGGTATTGACAATGAAAAGTGGTAACAAATATTCTGTAGAGGAAATACAAGAATTATTGCGTAAGAAAGGCGAATTTACTTATACCTATAAAGACTGGCAAGGAGAGCTAAAAACAACCTTAGCCAATATGATTGTCTTTTCTAAGTGGATTAGTCAAAACTTTGAAACAAATGAATTGTGCGTAGCATACGAAGAGTATGACATTCAAGGCATAACTCCTATCTCAAAGATTATAAGTATTATAGATTAATGAAAGAAAGGATTCTTGTTATGGTATTTAATAAACGTATTAAAAATATTGTATTGTTCTCAGTGATTGTAATGTTTGTATTTTTTGTTAAAGTTTGGTATGGGGTAAGTACATCAGTAGAAACCCACCATCTAAGGCAAAAGCAAGGGGTACGAGATAGTGTATTTGGTGAGATAGAAGCTTTAGCAAAAGAAAACTTCTATGAGAGTAAGAATGTAACAGACTTAAGGGGTATGAAAATTGGAAAGTTCAAGTCATTTATGGATTATAAGATGATAAGTGATGAAACAAGTAAGCAGTATGCACTCCAAAAGAGTGCGAGAACAGGGTACTACGGAATAAGATATTATAACGAGTTACCAATGATAGCAGTTGCACCTAATGTAGCTGGTGTAGGAGATGTAGTAAAAGTAGAGTTTAGTGATAAAAGCTGGGGGTTCTTTATTGTGGGCGATTTAAAAGACGACACAGACTTGGTTCACCCAGATGGAAGTGTTATAGAGTTTATAGTAGATACTCCAAACATTCCAAAAGATGTGTTGAAAAGTGGAACATTTGAAAGAATTTATGAAGGATATGTAGAAAGAATAACAAAACTTTAACAGGGGGTAAGAAATGAAATTAGTTAAAGGAGCAATGGTATTATTAATGGCAACATCACTTTTAGCAGGATGTGGAAACAAAGAGAATGAAGAGGGTTATAACCCTCAATCATCAGCTCAAATGGAAGCTGAACAAAAGAAAGCTGAAGAAAAGGCAAATAAAGAGCCTATAAGAGTACTTAAAGTAAAAGAAGAAAATAAAGACAAATGGGGTACTCTAAATGCTGGTACTTATACAACTAAGAATGGTGCATATACCTTAAATATGGATAATATAAAGGAAACACTATTTAAAAAAGCTGATACAAGTGAGTGGTTAACAAATGCTGAAACAGCTTTACTTGTTGAAAGTACAATGTATAAGCAATTTAAAGAAGGATTTACTTGTAGAATGCATAAGAATGAGGGTATTAACTTCTCAAGTGAGGAACAAGCTGAAAAGTTGACACCTTTATACACTAAAGACGTTCTTTTAAATCCTGTACATTTTAAAGATATGAATGAAAGTCAAAGAAAGAAACAAGAAGAAGTTTTCAATATATTTGATAAAGAAGAGGTAATAAAAATTAATCCTAAGCTAAGCAAATATAAAGATGAATGTTATTTTGTTTATTACTTTGAAGACCTTGATATTTATGTAGTAAACTTCAATACAAGAGATTATATTGTGTATAATAGAATTGGAGCTCCTATAGGAAGAGCTGAAAATACTAATTTCTGGTTAACAGAAAAAGATAAGAAAGAAGTTGGAAAGGGTATTGTAAAAGGCAAAGCTGAGTATAGCCAATTCAGTAAATCTAAGGTTATAAACCCATCTAGAACAAGTGAATCAGTAGGAGAAGAAGAAAACTACGTATTAGAAGACTGTGGTTGTGAATAAACATTAAAGAAATGAGGTACTAAAGATGTTTAAAAAAATGTTGAGGTTTCTATTGACCTTTGTATTGGTCTTTAGTACCTTTTTAATAAGAGCTCAAGCATTTGAGACTCAACCAGAAACTGAGAAAGTAATTAAATTTGTCCAAGATAACAAAGATAAGTATCCAACGGTGTATGCACTGCATGCAAGTGGAATAAAGGATGACCCATCAAAGGATCAGCATAGTGCAATGGACAATTTTGTTTATCTAGCTAAAGCTTTGAGAGGTATGGGTTTTAGTCCTGCATCTGCTGGGGGTATTTGTGGTAATGCTCATGTTGAGTGTGGTATGAACCCAGCAGCCTTGGAAAATGGTCGTTCATTGGATTATATATTGGCAGCACCTGGACGAGGACTGGGGTACTTTCAGTGGTCAGAGGTAGCTGATAAGCAAGCGATTAAAGCTATGGGTGAGAAGATGAAGAAGTCTTGGGCAGATAGAGATGTACAATTAGCCTTTTTTAAGGCTATTACTGTAGAGAAAAGCCACCCAAGAAGTAGAGCTCATTTTTGTACGACTAAAATTACAGGTAGATATCTACCTATATACTCTAAATTCAAACACGAGCCTTTCAAATCAACAGATGAAATGTTGAAATCAGATGATGCAGAAAGAGTTGCTATATTGTTCTCAGCTAACTGGGAGGTTTGTAATGCAGAGATTGGAGCTATCCCTACCAGAGTTAAAGCAGCAAAAGAGTATGCAGAAATAATAGCAGCTTGCATAGATGGTTCAACATCATTAAAAGATGGAAAAGACATCAGTGATAAATTAACTAAGATAGCCGACGATGCATCACTTGAAGAATTAATGCTTTCAAAAGGTGTTAAAGAGTATCAAGAGTACTTAACAGACAAATTAGCCTCTTATGATGCACTAAGTTCTGAAGAGAAATACAATGCAGCAGTGATAAGAGGGGGTATCTCAAAAGGAGATGTTTCAGATAAGTTAAGAAATGTAAGAACTATTCTTTCAGTTCTTGGTTGGATTGTTTTCCTTTGGGGATTCATTGGAGTTATTTGCTGGTTAATGGCAAATAGAGATAGTTTAATAGCAGAAACTCTTCTTAAAGTAATCTTAGTAAGAAGAGGAACAAGAAGTAAGATGACGTTGTTAGCTTGTGTGCTAATGGTGGCAATTGGGGTATTTGCTCTAAGTGGAGGATTATTCTTCTGCTTGGTAAAGATATTAAATAGTATATTGTATTAGTCAAAAAGGAGGATTAATATGGAAAAATTTAGATGGGGTATTGCACATATCATAATTTTAGCAGTTGTAGCAGTGTTAACATTGATATTGTATTTTGTTAATAAGACTGCATTTGTGGTATCATTAACTTATGGTTTGTCAGTGTATGCTGTATTTTGTTTCTTCCATTTGGTTTATTTCATCATAACAAAAATTGGTGATAGACAAAAAGAAGAAAATTATTAAGGAATTCCGAGGGTGTGCAACACCCTCACCCTTTAAGGGTTAAATAAGAGTATTAAAGAGTAATCTTTAGTACTGTTATTTGATATTAAGTGGGTTAAACAATAAGGATGGTGCAATATGGATGATATGAGAAAGTTTATGGGGTATTCAGAGAGCTTAAATACTGTAGGGGATATCCCAAATTTACAGTGGAATGTATTTGATGAAGATGTAGTAAAGATTAAAGACATTAATGATGAAGTATTTACTGGATTAGAGGGTAAATATTCATTTTTAGTTAAAGATAGAGTTTCAAAAAGAGTCTTGGATGAAACAGGAGTATTCATTTTAAGAGAAGACGGCAGTTTTGCATTAGAGAGATACCCAATCCCAGCAGGAAGTGCTTGTATTAGGTCAAGTATAAGTTTACCAATACCTTATAAATATGAGTATGAGAAAGGTTATGGGTTTGTAGATGCATCTTTGAATAAAGAAAGACCAGGATTTTTATATGTAGTGCCTAAGATTTGCTTATGGAAAGTTCCTCTTGTGGGATTGGCTCTTTCAAGAAGAAAGATGGATAGCTACCGTTCTATAAAGGTAGACCTTGAGGGGTATGGAAAAGTGTATTTAAATTATTTCCCTTATAAGGTTGGAAAGTTGTATAGAGCAACAAGGGTACTAAGTACATCATTCGATGTAAACTATTCATTCAATGTAGAAATATTTCAACAGCTTGAAATGTGGAGAAGTATGGGATTAATTAAGTCTGTAGAGGAAGTAGAAGCTAACCTTTATGAAGTAGATAGTGAGATGAAGAATCTTGGGGGTATTGATTACAATGAAGAAACACTTAAAAAGTTTATTTAAAGATGTTATATTCTTCTTTTGCTTGATTGTGATAGCTTCATTTATAGGAAGAAATGTAATTACCCTTGTTAAGGTAGAGGGAAGGTCAATGGAACCTACATACAAGGATGGGGAGTTTGCAGTACTTAATCGTTTAGATAAGAATTTAGAGGTTGGAGATATTGTTGTAGCTAAGAATGAAAATAGGTATGTAATTAAGAGAATTGTAGCCCTTGGTGGTTCAAGAGTGGAATTCAGGGGTACTAAGATGATAGTAAACGGAGAAGTAGTAGATACGAATTGGAGTCATAGCAAAGAAAGTGAAGAATTCTTTGAAGACTTTGATGTATCTAAGGATGAAGTCTTTGTTATGGGTGATAATAGGTTAAATTCACTAGATAGCAGGACTGGATTAGGTAGAGTGAAAAAAACCGATATTGAAGGGGTTATATTATTTCCTAATAAAGAAATGTAAGAGGTGTTTGATTGGTAAATGGGGTTTCATTTACCTTTTTTTGTGCTAATATAATAGGCAAAGGAGTTTGAATGGGGTATTTAATTTGCAGTTCAGGTAATGCTTTTTACCTGTTAGATAAGAGTACAAAAAAGTGTGGAGCTTTTATTAACGACAGTTTTCAGGGCTTTGTATCTTTCTTAGATAAAAATTGGGAAAGAAGAGAGGTTGGAGTTGTGGGAGTAATCTCCAATGGAATTGGGGGTACTTCATTACTGTGTAATAATAAAAGCTATAATTTAAAAGAAATGCCTTTAAATATTGCTAAAACCTTAAGAAAGAAAAGAAGACACTTCAAAGTTTTAATCCTAAGGGGTACTATAAATAATTTAAAGGTAAACGGGTATATATTCATTTATGAGAGTGAACTAATAGCAAAAGAGGTGTGTAAAGGGTATGAGTTACTTTAAGAAAGAGGATGTGTTATTTCAAAGATTTTTATTGGAGCTAGAGTACAAAAGGGTATTGGTGCAACTGTATGATAAAGCTTTTGTAGAAAGTTACGATGAAATAACTCAAGAAGAAGTAATAAGAAATTTAAGAGATTTGGGTATTATACATTTAATGCTTGATAAATGTGGGAAATTCTCATTAAACAAAGAAGTATTGAAAGAACACCAAGAAAGAACATTTATAAAGCTGTTTTTAGAGCTTTTAGAAGTTGAAGAAAAGATTAAGAAATTAGATTATGTGTATGAGAGTGGTCTTTGTGGTAAAAGAAGAAAAGGGGTATTCTTAGATGATGAAGAATTTTCCTTTTTTGATAATGAAATAAGAACGCTATATGCAACTGATAGGTGTGAGATAGTAAGTAATAAGCATTTTATAAGGTATGAGGACGCAGGTCTGCTTGGATGCTTTTATGAGTGCAAAGACCTTGATGAGTTTAGTGGTTGTCCTTTAGCAGAGTGTGGAGAGGGGTATTTAGTCCCTTTGAGAAGTGTTAAGAAAGGAATTACCCGTACTTGTAGAGATATTGAGATAAAGGAAATTGATTTCTTTGATTTAAATAGTTTGTTGAACAGTTTAAGTTTTGGTAAGTATTCCTGTTTTATTTGGGGTAAGATACCAGAAGATGAGGAAGCAGTAAAATTGGAAGATTTTTGGGAGGCAATAAGTGATAATTAAGCTACGTAAAGATAATGCTGATAGATGGTGTTTTGTGGAGAAGCACGGGGTATACAACTATAAGGGTGATTGTAATGTAACTCACGTGTTTGATTTATTTTCAGAGCCTTTAATATTTAAAGGAGGGTTCTTTCAAGACTTAGATGCAGTAAAGGATGTAGGTGTAGAGAGATACCTAAAAGCGAAAAAGCCTTTTTACTCTAAGTTAGACGATAATTCTTGTATTGTAGAGATTAAAGTCAAGTATAAAGGGGTAGAAAAAGAATTAGATAGTTATAGTGTAAACCTTTTAAAACCTTTAACTACCAATAAAGATGAATTGATAGTTCAAAAAATAGGTAGTAATGAAAGAAAACTCCCAGAAGAGTACTTAGAGCTTTTTAAGAATTGTAAAGATGATAGGCAACTCTTCCTAGAAGGAAGAAAGGGGGTACTAGAAAGTCTATGATAAGTTTAGTAACAGTTAAACTGGAAGATAACCTTGTGATAAGGTCATCAGTTCAGTATGTAAGTAATGTATTAACTCCCCTAAGAACAAACTACAAAGAAGAGGTTTTTAAAGAGCCTAATATTGAAGAACAACTTGAGAATATTGCAATTAGTAGAGGAAAGGCATTAGATATGATTTATAACCACCTCTCAGAAAAAAAGTATTCATCTCAAGGTCTTGATTTCTTCAGTGATGCTTTTTATTGGTTCTGGAATGTGGGAGATAAAGACTATTTAAATGGTTTGTATGAAAAAGGAGATTTTTTAATGCCAGTCACGTGGAGTGAGCTGGGGTACTGGTGGTTCTATGTGTTAGGTAAAGAGAACCCATTGGAATTAAAGTCTTTAAAACCATATGTAAAGGTTTGTGTGTTAAAGGAAACAGACCCAGATCAAAAGACAAGATTGAATTTCAAGTTACCAGACTACAAAAACACAAATAGTATGATGTCATATCTCTATGCAATACAAACAGGTACAAGATATATGCCAATATGTTTATTCCATGCTTTTGAGGGTTTAAGAGAGTTTGGGTATGTAGGTAAAGGCGAATTTTTTAAGGAAATGACGGTAAGAGATTTAAAGAAATTCTTAGAAGGGAGGTAAGTAATGGAAAGTAAAGCAAAAGTAATGATGGGAGCAGGTAAGAAGTTAATAGATAACAAAATACCAATCAGTTTTGGTAATCCTTTAGAAGGTCAGGTAGATATATTTGAATATGAGTTAAGCAATGACAAAACCTTTTTAGAACATTTCTATGAGGGAGATAGGTACTTAGCATTTAAAGATTTACTTGAAAATGGTTTGTGTTATGTTGAATACCCAACAAGAAGATGGGATTACGGTAAGGAAGTAATTTCATTTGACAAGTATTTGGCAACACGAAGTGAGAGAGTAATGCAAGTGTGGTTAGGGGGTACTGATTTAGCTCCTAGATACACCAAAAACTTAAATAAGATGACGGAAGAGGGGTACTTATACATCGTCAAACCTAGAATGGGTAATTTTAAGGATAAACCTAATAAAATCACAGTTCCTACAAAACCTATAAACTTGCGAGACGAAAAGTTAAGAATATACCCAATACAATTGCTTATATATTTATTTAATAAGTTTAAAGAAGAGTCTGAAAAGAGTATTTTGGAAGTCACATATTTAAAGGATAATCACACAAAAAGGGTTATTTACACGACTAGGTCAAGGGGTATTCTAGAAGATATTTATTCAGCCGACCACGTGGATGTAATGCTTGGAGGAGTAACTAATGACCTTGCTCAGAGTACAAGTCTTGAGAGAGGATGGATAAGAGTTGCTGAGGTAGGAAGTTCTAAATTAGAAACTGGGTTAAAAGCTATTAACCTAGCGAGAGTAATGTCTTGGAGAGAGATTCCTATTGAAGAAATGGACTTATCCTATGTAAATGTGGACTTAGGGGGTATTGTAAACAAGTTTTGTAATGCTTTAAGAGACTTAAGTAAGAGTCAATTTAATGACCTATGTGGGGTACTTAGTGAATGGAAGTATTCATATAAAGGTGGTTATGTAATACACGACGTTGAAACTTGGGTATTTGGAAAAGAAGCTCTACATACCGTAACATTCCAAAAAGATTTGTATGATTTAATGATTTCACTTCCAGACTTCTTTAAGATGAATGAAGAGGAAGAAGATATTCATATAGAAAAACCTAATGAAACAGAAGACGAGATAGAAGAGGAAGATTTCTCATTCTTCGACTTCTAGAGGGGGTATTTGGTGAGAGAATTTGAAGAGTACTTAAAGCAGAGAAGAAAAATATTAATACGAAGGGGTATTCCAGTTCCTGAGCTTGTATATGTAAGTGAAGACGGTCTTTTCAGATTCTCTAAGATGCTTGAGGAGGTTTACAACCTTATAGACTTTGATGATTTTTATGGTAAGATGCACGAGAGGTTTTATAAGGAGTTTGTAGAGGAAAGAGATAAGAAAGCAAGGGAAATACCTCTTTATCCAGAGGAAGAAGTTGAAAGTATAGAGTCCTTTGAACCTGACACTTCATCTGAAACCACTAAAGAAGAGGGTATGAATGACTTCTTGAGTATGATTGAGGCTGTTGGAGAGGTGTCTAATGGAGTAGAAGACGAAGAAGCTCCAGTGGAATGGGGTATTGACGAAGATGAAGAGGATTTAGACGCCCCATCATATTCAGGTTTTGATGATGAAGAGGAAGAGTTAGATTCTCCTCAAGAATGGGATTATGAAGATGAAGAGGATTTAGATGCTCCTCATTGGAACTATGATGAGGAAGAAAGCCTATATGAACCTCAAGAGTGGGACTATGAAGATGAAGACCTTGACGCTCCCCCAAGTTCAGGTTTTGAGGATGAAGAAGAGGAATTAGAAACACCTAAAGAAAACCCTTATAAAGCTTATATGAACAGGGGTATTTCAGAGGAAAGTGAGCCAAAAGAAAATCCTTATAAAGCCTACTTAAATAAAAGTATCCCAGAGGAAAGTAAGAGAGAAAACCCTTACAAAGCTTATCTACAAACAGACGCCCCCCAAGAGTATAAGAGGGATACTAACGAAGAGGTATTTGATATACCTGATAAGTTAATAGAAGAAGTTAAAGAAGAACCTCCAAAAGTCGATTTACCAGAGAGTGTATTAAGATCAAATCAAACAGTTGACTTGATAGGTTCGTTGTTTGGAGGTAATAAGAAAAAGAAAAGGAGAAAACAATGATAAAATTCAGCCCATTAAATAAAGAAATTAATCTATTTAACCGATACACAAAAGAAATTAAGCAAATAATACTTAAAAACATCAATAGTGAAACATTTATCATTCCATCAATGGTTTCACTATTAAGAGATTTCCCAGAAATGAGAGATGAATTACTTTTAAGTTATGATACTTCTTATTCAAAGCAAAAAGATTATAATAATGTTGTGGATGAGGAAGTAGAACTCTTTCAGGCTGTAATGGATGAAGGTATGACATTTGCTTATAATATTGAAAGTAAGAAATTGGGTATTTACACCTCAAGAGAAAGAACATTAAATTTAATTGATAAAAATCACAAGTACAAAAAAGAAAAGGTAACAGAAAAGAACAAAGGGGGTATTATCCACTGTATGAGGCTTGATGTTTCATATGTAGGGGATGATGAATCTGAAGTTGAAATTAAGGCTACAACAAGAGATAAGATAACTCCTCAAACACACTTTTTAATACCTTTTAATGTAATTCATATAATTTATAAAGTTATTGAAGGCTTATTAAAAACTGGAAAGGTCTTAAAAATAAAACAAGTAACTGATGGTGTTGTTAAAGAAAGATACCTAACAAAAAACAAGGAAGAGCTAGCAAGACACAATGCAGAGGGTATTGTAATAGCTGATGAAGCTTGGTATTTTGGTGGGGTAGCAAGAATGTATGCTCCAGTTTTGGGAGCACCATCTTATTCAGTTGGTTTAAGTAGGATTGATTTCTTGGATATTGAAAAAGTTGATGTAGTAAAGATAAATAAAGATAGGTTATTCACTGAAGTTGCTAAATCAACACAAGAAAATCTTTATACACAACAAATTTTCTCTTGGATATTGGAATCACTAATAGATAAGAGTGAAGAGAGGGGTAGGAAATTCCTCGATATGCTTTCAGAAGTTCCAAGTATTAAAGAGAAATGCAGAGAAATAAAGAAAGATGATTTAGAAGAGTATTCAGGTGCAATTATAAGGGCAACCTCAAGGTTAAAAGAGGAAGAGCTGGAAGTTGTGAGGTCTGCTTTCACCTTAACCTATATGAATAGGCTGGATTTATATAAAAGAGTTTTACCTATGTATAAACGAATTCCAATTCCAAAGGACTTAACAGAGCTAGTTCATTTAGTACAAGAAGGTGCTTATAAATTCACTTTAATAACTTCAAGTAATAAATTAAGTGTGGTGTATTGCTCAAATGATGATAATATCCTAACTCAAATCTACGGAGAGGGGTACTTAAAGAGATTTGATTCAATAGGAAATAGAATAAGAGCAGTAAGAAGAGAAATAGCAGCAGGTGGAGATGAAGCTACTTTAAGAAAAGAGTACAATATTGAACCTGATAGAGAATTAGAACCACCTAAAATAGATTTTAGAGGTTCTGATTTTGTAAGAGTTAAGTTATTATTTGCAGCATATACTGAAAATTCAGTTATAGACTTTTATAGAACAATTAAACCAGATAGGATAATATCTGTAGCCAAACTAGCTTAAGGGGTACTAATGAACAAGAATGTAAAGAGAGTTATTATGGTTGTAGTTGTTTTATTTGCCTTGGCGATTTCTTTCTTTGTGTTGGAAAAGAAATTTGGTAAAGGAAATAAAAGTAAGAAACAACCTACCTCTAATGTAAGTGTAGAAGAAAAAGTAGATGAGGGTACTCAACAACCTAAAGAGGAAAATATCAGAAAAGATACTGGAAAATTTAATCCAAAAGAGGTGGATGTAAGTACTTTAAGTGGTTCACCAAGGCAAGTGGATGGAGTAGTATTATCTAAGAACATCAAAACTCTAGGAGATAAACAATTAATTTTATCTGTATCATTAAGTATAGATGACTCAGATGTTGGTGGTAGATTTGAGTTTTACGTTACAAAGCCAACATTTGAGAGTATAAGAACTGGGCAACAAGTTGTAGTGGATTATACTGTAACAGATGAGGGGTATTTAGTAATTGAAAGTGTAAAAACTAAAGAGTAAATCTAATAGAACACTTAAAAAAGCTATTGTATCAGATAAAACTTACAAGTAAAATATGAAAGGTTTATTACTAGTAGGATGATAGGTATTTAGTAAATTAGTTCGGCAAGAAGTGGGACGGATTTTCCATCATCTTGCAATGTAACTAGTTATAAAATGTAATGCCTTGAGTATGTTAAATGAGATTTCAATGTTTTTTGTAATAGGGTTGCATTTAACAATAATTTGGGGTATTATATAGTTGTTAAGTTAAAGGCTTGTCCTTTGGCTGACATGTCAATCAAAGGTCTTAGTTTAAAAACTAAGAAAAATATTTAAGGAGGTAGTTTAAATGATAGACCTTAAAAATGTAGCTCCAGAAGAAGTAAAAGACGTAAAAAAAGAAGTAGACAAAGCAGCTATAGATAAAGCAGCATCTATAGATCCAGAAATTGTTGGTGCAATGTCAGATAAGATTGAATTAGTTGCTACACTAGCCGATCCATCAAAACCTGACAAAATGATGAGAAAAAATAAAAAAACAGGTAAACAACAAGAACATGTTATTGGATCAATCGTTGGTTATTCTTTTAAAGCACTTGATGACATTGAAGTTCCAGATGTAAATACTACATTATTCTATAAGAGTGATTTAATGGACTTCAATGAGGAAGAAAAGAACAATAAGAGACAAGTTAAAAAAGGTGAGACATTCAATCTTACTCATTTTGAAACTGCAAAACTTTTATCAACTCCAGAATACAATGGAGACGTTCTAGGTGGTAAATTTAAGGCTGTAATTGCTTATCAAAAACCATCAGGTACTCCTAAAAAGAGACCAGACGGAAGAATTGCACTTCCAATGGCTTACTTAAGAGCAGCAGAAAAAGGAACATCAATCAGAGATTTAAAACAATTAAATGTAATTGATGTTGAAAGAGCTGAAGTTAACGGTAAAGTTAAAATCACAGGCAGAAAAGTTAAAGCTGGCTTTGAAAAATGGGCACCATTAGCTCAAGCAAGAGCAGTAACACCTAATATGATTAAAACTCAATCAGGATTGAAAGAAAACGTATTAAACTTCGCTAGTCTACTAGATTAATTGAAGCAGGAATGAAGAAAGACAGTTCACTCCAACTAAAAGACTGTATCAAAAGGGTATTCTCGGAAGGGAATACCCTTTCTTCAATTAAAGAAAGTAAGGGGGTATTGTGTCATTCTATGAAGATAATAAAGGGTATTTGGACAAGTATTGGGATGCTGAATTGAATAATACTCCAAAAGAATCTTTACAAGGAAATGAAGAGGGTGTATTCTACTTCAAATGCAAGAAGTGTGGAAAAAGTTGGTCTATCTCTTCTTTATCACTGTTATATTCTTATGGAGAATGTAATTGTGAAGATAGAAATCTTTTAAAAAAGTATTGGGACACTGAAAAGAACAATGAAATTGGATTATCAGTAGAAGATATTCCTTTAAGAAGTGGAAAAAAGATATTCTTGAAGTGTCCAGACTGTGGTGGAGAATGGAATGATTATGACGTTGCAGATGTAACTTATAGAAAGAAATCTTGTCCTTATTGCAGTGGAAAGAGGGTATTAAGTGGTGTAAATGATTTATTATCTTGTTACCCCGAGGTTGTAGAAAAGTATTGGGACTGGGAAAAGAATTCTGTAGAGCCTAGTTCTTTGTACAAAAACACCTCTAAAAAAGCATTTTGGAAATGCTCTGAGTGTGGGTATTCTTGGGAGAGCCCTGTTTTAAGGTTAACAAGAGATGGTCAGGGATGTCCTTGTTGTGCAGGTAAGAAAGTAAAAGAGGGGTATAATGATTTTTTATATCAATACCCAGAAATAGTTGCTAAGTATTGGGATTATGATAAAAATAAGATAAAACCCAGTGAAATAACGAGTGGAAGTAATAAAAAGATTTATTGTAAATGCCCTAATTGTGGAGGAGAGTGGGAAGATACTCCAAAAATACTAAAAGGCAGGAAGATATGCCCAGTATGTGGAGTTAAGAACAATTTCCCTACACGAAAAGACGATAATACTCTTCAAGAAGACAAGGGTACTTTTGGAAACCTTTATCCAGAGTTAGTAGACTTATATTGGGACTGGGATAAAAATAATGAAATTGGTTTAAACCCATTTGAAATGGATTTACAAAGTAATAAAAAGGTATTTCTAAAGTGTAAAGATTGTGGTAATTCTTGAAGTAATTGGACAGTATCATTAATAAACTATAAAGATAAATGTCCATATTGTTCAAACTTAAAATTGATAGAGGGTACTAACGATATTCTTTCTAAGAGTCCTATAGCAGTAAGTAAATACTGGGATTACAATAAAAATACTGTAAAACCTAATAAAGTAAAGTTTAATTCAGGAAGACTGGTAAAACTTAAGTGTGATAAGTGTAATCACCATTGGGAAATGACAGTCAAGGAATTATATGATGGTAAAGGTTGCCCAATATGTGAAGATAACTACTTAGAGAAGGGTATTAACGATTTTAAAAGTTGTAATAACGTGCCAACTGTGCATATATCAAATAAAGAGGGTATTAATGAGGAAGATATATTAAAAAGTTCCAATAAGAAATTCCTTTTTAAGTGTGATAAGTGTGGGTATGAGTGGTATTCTTACCCTTACACTAAAACAGGTAATAATAGTGCAGGATGCCCAATGTGTGCTAAAGAAGAGTTACCTACTAAATCTAAACAAGAAAAACAAATCTATGAGTTTTTGAGAGAACACTACAACGGGATAATAGAAACCTCAAAAGTTGGCTTATTACCTAATAATATGGAATTAGACATCTATATACCTAAAAAGAAGATAGGTATTGAATTTAATGGTATTTATTGGCATTCAGAAATCTATAAGAAAAAAGACAGACACTACTTAAAGCACAAATACTGTGAAGAAAGGGGTATTAGGTTATTTCAGATTTGGGAAGACCAATGGAGAGATAAAAAGGAAATTGTAAAACGATTATTACTCTCCAAAGTTGGGGTACTAGACCAAGTAAAGGTAAATGCCCGAGACTGTAACATCATAGAAGTAACTAAAAATGAATCAGAAAGCTTTATGAATGAAAATCATATTCAAGGATTCACAGTAGCAAGTGTGTATTTAGCTTTAGTTTCTGAAAATTGGGGTATTGTAGCCATTTGCCAGTTCTTAAAGACTGGAAAAGATGGTGTTTACAACCTAAATAGATATGCCACATCTTGTAATGTGAGAGGTGGATTTACAAAGTTAATTAAAAACTTTGAGAGAAAATACCACCCTAAAAAGATAATTACTTTCTCAGATAATGATTATTCTGATGGTGGTCTTTATAGAAACAATGGGTTTATTCTTGAAGAAGAGTTAAAACCAGATTATTACTATACCACAAATTGTTTCAATAAGAGGTATCATAAATTTAATTATCGAAAAGAAAGATTTTATAACGATTCACATTTAACTTATATGCCAGATTTAACTGAAAAAGAGCTTGCAGAGTTAAACAAGATATTCAAGGTATGGGATAGTGGTAAAATTCGTTGGGTAAAGGTATTTAATTAAGGTTAATGTTATTACTTAGATTCTCTGTTTATGTTAAGATAAAATAAAGTGGAATTTAACGCAAATAACGAATGAAGGGGTATTAAGCAATGAGTGAAATTTCTAGACAGTTTTCAAGATGGTATAGACCAACCACTTTGGATGGATATATCGGAAATAAAGGTATAAAAGATACAATTAAAAATATTTTAAAGAGGGATAAATTACCTCAAAGTATTATGCTTTATGGTATGACAGGTTGTGGAAAGACCACAATGGCTCGTTTAATTGCTAAAGAGTATTTATGTGAGGTAAGAGACTCAGAACACAGTGCTTGTGGGGTATGTGATACCTGTTTAGCAATGGATAATTACATTAAAACAGGTGATTATGGAGCTTTACAAGATTTAAAAGAAGTGGATATAACTTTATCTTCAGGTAAAGATGATATGACAGAATTGTTAGATGAAATGTCCTACCCATCTATGTTTGGAGGATGGAAGGTATATATCCTAGATGAGATTCAGATGGCTTCTATACAGGCACAACAACGTATATTAAAACAGATTGAAGAACCTACGTCTAAAACACTAGTTATCTTCTGTACAACGAACCCAGAACAAATTTTAGATACCTTGAAGAATAGATGTACTGTTAAATTACAGGTAACAAAGCCATCTTTAAGTGAATTAGGGGGTTTACTACAGTTTGTATGTGAAAGAGAGGGTATTAGTTATGACAATGTTGGATTAAAGATGATTGCTACAAAATCCAATTTTGTTATTCGTGAGGCTCTACAGTTACTTGAGAGACTATATCAGTCCAGAGGATGTGTAACTGAGGAGTCTTATGTGGAGGAATTTAATGAAGTAGGAGATAAGATACTTTTTAAGTTTTTTGAAGCGTATTTAAATAAGGACTTATTTGGGTATTTATCCGTTCTTAGAGATGTAAAGTCAAGAGGGGGTTTTGAGAGCTTTCTTGGGGTTGCTCTTGGTTTTGTATCAAGGGGTATTTATGTAGTGAACGGGATAAGTGTCGACGGTATGAGTGATTTTGAGTTAAAGCAGTATTCTAAGTTATTTAAGCAATTTTCCGATAATGAAATGGGTTTCTTGCTTGGGAAACTTTTAAAATTGAGGGGTAGCAAAGATTTAGAATGTGGATTTATGTGCTTAATATTTGAAAATTCAAGTGCAAAAGAGGAAGTTCCTGTTATGAAATCTGTTAGTAAACAAGAACAGCTCAACTCGGAAAAACAGTATAGGAATATAACCCAAACTAAGAGGGAAAAAGAGGTTTTAGAGAAATCTAAGGAAGGTCTTAAAGAGCTAAATGGAAATGTTGAAGATGTCTTATCTATGTTTAATTTAAGAAAGGTGGAAAGGTAGATGAAAAAGTGGAGAAGAGTTGCACTTCTGTTTATCTTAGCCTGTATTTTGGGTATTGGTAGCCCAGTTAATTCAGTTAGAGCTGATGAGCTTGGGGGTACTATAGAACATAAACTACCAGATACTGAAAAGACAGACACAAGATTTCCAGAAGTTGAGAGGAAGCCTCAACCTAAAGCAAAAGACTTCTTTAATGGACTACAGCTCATTAATGAGGATGGTCTAAGAAGAGGTGCAGAGGTTACAAGCCCATTAGTAAGGGTTGTAGGTTTTGGTATATCAATTGCTATTTACTTTATATTCCTAGTAAGTATTGCGATGATAGTTCCAGATATTTTGTATATTCAATTCCCGTTTATGAGACGCTTACTTGGTGGCGTTGATGGTGCAGCAGCAGACGGTGCTAATAGCCCAATGGGGTACGCAAATCAAGGTTATAGTGGAATGTACAATAGTGGTATGGGTGGAAATCAATCTATAGACCCTAGAAAAAATAGACTTGGGGGTATTGTTTCAGACGATGCAAAAAGAATTGTTAAAGACCCAAGTATTGAACGTAAATTCTCACATTATATAGTTTCTAGAGCTTTAAACTTTTTAGCATTGGGTGCTTGTGTTGTTATACTTGTTAATTCAATGTGGTTAGGTTACGGTTTCTGGATTGGTGAGATGATTAACAATTTTGTTAAGGCTGTATTTTCTTGGTTTGGAGCGTGATTAAATGGGACAGATTTTTAGTTTATTGCAGAAAAGATATTCTAGACCTAAAGAAAATACAAATTTAATCAGGCAAATGGGTATTGCAACTAAGATTGATAATCTTTGTACAAAATACTTAAAAGAAGTTAATGATGTATTTACTTTCGAGGTAACGGGTGATGATGTGGCTTATGCAGTTATTGTAATTGAAGAAGAGCCACTAATAAATAAATTTGTAATTAATCAAATCTCAGAAACACTCTTTCAAGCAAGGTTGAGAAGGGTTTCATTCTGAGAGTAAGGGGTATTAAATGGAAGTAAAAAGAGCTACAAGATCGGATTTAGCTAAAGCTCTAGCAAAGAGATTGGGTTTATCCTTTAATAAGGCAAATACATATCTCTTAGAGCTTGTAGATTTAGTTAAACACGAAATCTATTTTAAAGAAAACAGTGTTTTACTTTTTGGGATTTGTAAACTCTATCGAGCAGATGGAAGAGAAAACCAGAAAGTGTCAACAGGGTACTTATCATCTAAGTTCTCAAAGTTGTCAGAGATAGAAGCAAGTACAATAGAGAAAGAATTAGGTGATGTGATAAAAACCTTATTATCTAAGGGCTACAAAGTAGTATTAACAGGGTTAGTATCCTTGGAATACAAAGATGGGAAGTTGAGTTGTTCTTCATCCTCATCATTAAGGGGTAGTGAAAATGTTATAAGTTGTAGAGCTGGAATTGATAAGGTTTTTAAAGCACTTGTGAAGAAAGGGGTACTAGAATGATGGGCAAAACCCATAGAGCAGCTGGAGGTTTGATAGCTCTAGGTGGATTTGTAGTGGCAAAAAGGTATGGTTTATTGAATCCAGCAATAAACGATGTAACAGAATTACTTTTATTGTATGGAACATCATACTATGGAAGCATAGCAGCTGACAACGACCATGTATGGGTTTCAAGTCCTTGTAACGACCCTCTGAGTTGGATAATAAATAAAATTCTTCATCTAACCACTCCAGTGAGAAAAGAGATGGAAGAAAAAGGAATTGATAAGGGTATAATTTATAAACTAAGTGGGGTATTTGATGCAAGGCATAGAAGTTGGCAGACACATTCTGAATTACCATTGCTCATTATTCTGTATTTTCTAAGTATTATGAATCGAAGTTATGAGTGGATTTTGCTACTTGGCTTTGGGTTGGGGTATTTATCTCATGCCTTAATGGATATGCTAAGTAGTGGAGGGTATCATTTTTTAATTGCTAAGGTAATAAACAAAGCAATACATAAAAGAGTTTTACCAGAGAAAATAAGGCTAGTTCCTCGTGATAGATTCTTCAATACTGGGGGTACTTTTGAAGCAGGTGTGTATAGGGTAATTAATTTTTGTTCCACTCTCTTGGCTTTGTATGTAGTGTATTTGGTCGTGTGGAGTGTTTAAATATAATTAATAATCTTTAAGGAGGAAAGTAAGATGTTAAAAACAAGTTTTAGAAAACTTATTATGAGTCTTGGAGCTTTTGCTATTGCTTTTGGTATGTTGGTTTTACCAGCTAGAGCGGTAACTCCAGAGCAAGCAGAGGCAGCATTGGCAGGACAAGCTTATTCAGAAATATCAAAAGAAAGTTACGAGTTAAGTGGTGGTGGAAGTGTTAATGGTGATAAACTTTTCAAAGAGGAAACACTTGAAGACGGTTCTGCATCATACGTAATAGTTCCAGAACAATACGATACTTTAAGTAAAAAAGGTCAAGCAAAATTTGCTAAGATTTTAGGAAGAACTGTGGAAGGTTCTTATGACCCTAATAACACAGATAACAAAATTGATAGTGGTGTAACTAAAGAAACAGCACTTCAATGGTTAAAGAGAATGACTTCATTGGCACCAGGATTGGGTACTCAAATGATGTTAACTCTAACAGGAGGTATGCAACCTGATTTTATCTCTGCTAAGGGATTTGTTGAACCTCTTGAGGGACCAATTGGTACTATAGTTGGTATAATTGCTTATATCATCTTCTTAGCTTTGGCTATAGTAATTATCTCAGATGTCGCTTTTATCGGGATACCAACATTACAAAATATGGCTGGAGATAGTTCTAGTGGAAAAGGTAAATTTACATTATTCTCTTCAGATGCAAGAAAAGCAGTACAAGAGGCTGATGGAAGTTCTTCAAAGGGAATGGTATTATACCTAAAATATAGATTGCTATTCTTCATTGCATTAGCATTCGTTATGTTCTACTTAGTAATGGGTAGAATGTATGAATTAGTAGGCTTAATCCTAGACCTATTCAGTGGAATTGCAGGTATTTAGTTATGATGAAGAGATGCAAGTCTTTACTTGTCATCTCTTTGTTTACTTTAGTAGTTGCTTTAGTACTGGGTATTCAAGGAGTAGAGGCAAGTGATAATAGTCCAGATGCAGTTATTTTTGTGAATGACCCTAATGCGAGTATCCTAGTTGAAGAAATCAACGAAGAAACGGGGTACTCTATACTGTCTTATGATAGCTCAACATCATTATTTAGGTTTTCTAATTCTAAATATTCAGTATTAAATGGGGCAGAGAAGAAGAAATATATGGAATATGCCTTAAACTATATTCGTAATTCATCTGTAAATACAAATAATAGAGTTAAGGTTTATAATTTTGTTTCAGACCAAGATAGTGCAGTATCCAATGTGGTAAGAGAGTTGTCAGGAAACGTTCATGCAGACTTCCTATCAGGTTGGTCGGTAATAAGACCGTTTACAGGGTCTTTAAACTTCTTTCTTGGTGTGTTTGTATGGTTAGTATTAATTTCATTTATGCTTAGATTGGTATTGGATATGTTGTTCTTGGCTGAAGTTCCTTTGTTTGACTTGTGGATGTCAAGTGGGGGTAGTGTGAAAAGCAGCAAAAGGTCAAATAAACCTTTTATGTTGACTCAAACTGCTTGGAATGTACATCTTGAGAATATAGATGAAAGTTCATCTACAAGGTTATCAATTTATTTTGGTAAATCATTAGTAAGTCTGTTAATAATTGGATTTATGATTGTTTACTTGATTTCAGGTAAGATATTTGATATAGTTCTCACAGTTGTACAAATGCTTTCAGGAGCATTTATGTAGGGGGTATTTAATGGTAAAAAAGGTTTTAAGAAAGGTCTTGTACGGTCTTTTGGCTCTGGTATTGGTTTGTCAGATGATGATATCTTCCATAATGAGTGTAAAAGCTGACGGAGCTATGGACAGAGTCAAGACCTATATTGCTTTAGGGTCAGGAAAGACCGATTTAAGTAATTTAGATGCAAACAGTTTAACTTTAGAGGAATTACAATTCTTAGGTGTTTACTTATCGAATTATTTTATACCTTTTAGGACTGATGTAGGTCTTAAAGGTGATGAAAAAACTGTATCTTTGAAGAAAGATATGGTAAATAACCTTAAAAGTGTAATAGGTATGAATGAAAAGATTGCTGAACAAGTTGGAGGGTATTTATTTTCAATGATAAGAAGCTCATCCAAGGAGTTAAAGGTTGGATTCTGTAAGAATAATCCTGTAGGAACAGGTAAAAAGACAACAATCCAATCAAAAGTAAAGTTAGCTAATGGTAAAACAGCAACTTTAAGTCCCTCTTATGCTACCTTGCTAGGGGGTACTTTTAGTTCAAAGGAAAATTACCTAAAAATATTTGGGTTAAATCCTAGTAAAGACCCAAAATATCGTTATATGGTATTTTATATTGACCGAGGTGGTTCAAGTCAAGTAGTATATACTGCAGATATGTTTGGTGAGGAAGTAACACCATCTGTATTTGCTTTCATTAAGAGTTTGCAAGATGTTGGAGTTAATGAGGGGTATGGTTTAAGTTTGTTAGACTTGACTAAGAAACAAATTGAAGAGCCATCTCAAGATTTATTAAAGGAAGTTGTAGAAAAAACAAAAGGTAAGAAAACTGAGGGGTATACAATCTACGGAACAAAGTTACGTGTTGATTGCTTTGGAAACCTTTTATGTATGGGTGCAAATAACCAGTATATCATTATGAATGGTGCAACAAATCCTTTTACTTGGCAAGTTGTTGATAATAAGGGTAATGACATTCCTAATATGAGAGCAGGTAAAGTCCTAAACTTAACAAATACAATGATGTTAGACTTGTATTCTAGAAGTGATTTGTTTTCATCCTCTAAGAAGTATGAAGTAACTGATAAAAAGAATAAAAAACACGATTACAAGCTTGGAAAAGGTAAAGTTAATTTTGATACTTTTTATAATAATGCAAATAAGGTGCTTGTAAATAAAAATCAAGATGAGACAAGTAATAGTGTGGCTTTAACAATTGCTAGAGGCTTTAATAAGATGAAAGCAGATGACCCTCTATTTGGTAAATCCTCTGTAACTTCTTTGGTAGATAGTGCAGGATTTATGGAAAATAAAAATGCTGTAGCACGTATGGGTGCTTATTTTGAAGATTCTGGTGGTCATAAGCCTTTTGCAGCAATACTTAACTCAGATAAGTTTATAAGTAATGCTAAAGGAAAAAGTATTCTCTTCACTAACTCTTATGCATTAATAGATGACCTTGGTGCTTTTGGTTGGGGCAAGAAGGGTACTGATGATAAGGATTCCATCGATTATGAGGCAATTAACTTCAAACCTATTCTTGACAATTATGATGTAAGTAAGGGGGTAAGTCAAGAAACCTCTAAGTTTATTGGAGAAATAGTTGATAATATGAAAAGTAAGGATGCTTTCTCCAGTAATTATGAGAAAATACAAGAAGGTGGAATGGTAAATGTTGATGCTACAATGTTCTCAAAAGTAGCAGTATCAATGTATATTACTTATGCATATGCTAGTTTCTGGGATGAATCAACTGAAGGTAAGGCGAATACAATTGGTAAAGTTGGCTTTAGGTTAAATAAAGATGGTTTACCAGCTCCTCAAAAAGGAAGTTTTGAGTTAGACCAAGAAGCAAAGGAAGATTTACAGCTAAAAACAATAAGAGATTGGGTTTATTATTTATTACACCCAACAAGTGGTGTTAAGTATACAACGACCTTATTAAAGACAATAACTAACGGTGCTATAGTTGGTTTACACGAAGATATAGTTGGTACAAGGGGTACTGGAATAATGGCAGGTACTACCAAGTATAAGTCATCTTTTGGTATGATTTCACTTCCAGAGGTTGAAGAGACTGAATGGATGAGTGGAGCAATGAAGATATTCAAGTCTTTACAAATCTATTTAATTCTAGCAGCGATAATTGTGGCAGTAGTTTACTGGGCAATTGGGGTATTGGAAATGAAGCATGCTGTAAAGGGTTTAGCAATTACTATAGCAGTCTTACTTCTAATTCCAACGGTGCTTTCTAGGTCAATAACTTGGAGTAATAATGTTATATCTGCTCCATACTCTTCGAGATTCAATCATTGGGCATTAGCTCAGCATCAAACCTATACAAAGGGTATTGATGAAGCAATTGGAAAAGGAAGTTATACAGGGTATTTAAGAGCTTTAAACGAAGAAAACTTGGGACAAAATCAAGGTGCTGACCCAGTAAATGTTAAATGGCAAGCTCCTAAGAAAATGGCAAGTTTGGTATTAAACAATAACGACGCATTTAAGGAGGATTCAAACCTTGGTAAGATGCTAAGACCAGTAATAAACAAAGCTTATTCTGGAGAAGGGTATACAGGAGACCCTAATTCGGTTTATATGTTTAGGTCATACTTAGATTTAGCCAATGTAAGCAGGTTTATGTATGGTTCATTAAAATTTGGGTATAGAAAGTTCAATGAAAATCCTAATACACGTTTATGGGATAAAGATTTACAAGCCCAATACGCTAATATAGATAAAAACCTTAAAGAAGCTCAAAACAATGGGTATTTGAACTCCAGTGATGATGAGCTACAGTATAGAATAAAAGCAATGCTTGGAGCTAAGCCTTATAACGACGCTTTAGCTCAAAAAGGTACTATTAAAGATCTTTCAACTAAGGATTTAGTTGGTATAAGTCCAGATGCATTTAATTTTTCAATACCTTTCTATACTGCAGGAAGCTCTGCTTGGGGTACTACGATTGATGGTAGTGCTGAAGAAGAGATGGAAAAGATGTATGATGGTAAACAATGGACAGAGTACAAAAATTACAACACACAAGATATTGCATCATTGGGTATTTACGGTGTTATGTCTGAAAGTCCATTCTACTATTTTGCTTTTAGTTTGTATGACCAAGGATTAGACCCAACACCTGGTGCAAGTGGAGGTTATAAGAACCTAGTATTAACAAAAGATAATGCAGGGTACTTCTACAATAACGAAGCAAAAGGAAATGGTTTAGGTGAGATGAAAGACTTCCTTGATATGAGAGGACTTTTCACATATGTAATTCCTTATCTTCGTCAAGGTAATGATATAGTTCGTGAATGGGATGAAGTTTATGGAATTAAATTGTATGATGGGGTATCAACTAAGGAAGAAGACCTAAATGATGATTCCTTAAATCAACCAGAAAACGCTGAATTAAAGCAAAAGACTTGGCATAATGTAAACGTAGCTCGTTTGTATAGTATTTATACTCCTTGGGTTGATTTACTATACGATAGTAAGTATGCTAAACCTGAAGTAATCAATGTGATGGGCGAAAGAAAAGAAATAAAAGACCCTCTAAACCCAGCAAGTTACCCTAAGAACAGACCAATGATATTTTCAAGATCTGAAATGGTTAACCTAGGATACAAAGAGGGAGATTTAACTAAAGTTGAAAAGAAAATCTTGGCAGTTCAAGATAAGGCTCAAGAACGTATGTTTGACTTGTTAGATTACTATTCATTCAACGATAATGTTGTTAATGCAGCAGTAGCTATGGAATTAACATTTATATTTAACAGAGAATTCTCAGATATGGGGGTATTCAACACTGACGGTGTTGTGTTATATCCACAAAACTTTGAAATGTCTGATTTCTCAAACGATGCTTATTTGAGATTGATTTTAAGTAATTCAACAGGAGACACATTGTATGAAAACACCAAAAAAGGTTTTTATATGGATGTAGTTGAGAATTCAAGTACTCTTGTAGGTGTAATGCTAATAATCATTGATATAGCTTGTGAATATGTATTACCAATTGTAAAAGTAATAACTTTAATTGGGTTAGTAATTTTGGCATTCTTGTTAGGATTAACTATAATACTAAAACTAAAAGACAAACCATGGATTTACGCTACAGACCATTGGGTATTACCTTTATTTAAGTTCTTAGCGAGCACGATATTATTCTCCTATGCTGTGGCATTACTAATGCCTGTGGGTACTGGAAATATTTCGGGAAGTAAGATTTCAATCCAATTAGGAGACCCTACAGTAGCTATGGGTGTAGTTGTATTGTTAGTCGGTGTAATGTGTTATGTATATTACAAGATTATGCGTGATATATTAAGGTCTGTAAGAGATACTTCATTTGGTATAGGTGCCTTATTTGTAGCAACAGCAAGTTCTGTTGTTGGTAAGGCAAGTAGCTTTGGTAAAGGTGTGTCAGGGGGTATTGGAAATATCGTTCAAGAAAAGAAACGAGATGCTAAGGCTGAAAGTACTTCAGAGAGAAGAAATTCTGATTTAGCTAGAAAAATTGCTGAAGAACAAGAAAGAATTAAAAATTCTGGCAGTGGTAAGAAAGATAAGAAGGATACTAATATCAATAACCCAACTGAAAGCAAAGAAAAGTCTAAGAAAAACACTGAAAACATCAATGCTAAGATTAAGAAAGGTAGAATTAAGCTATCCAAGAAATCAATTAAGGATAAATCGGGAAGTAAAAAGAAAGAAAAGAAGGAGTAAACTATGGTAGTAATTACTGTATTTCTTGTATTACTTCGTTCAGTGCTATTCCTAATTAGAATTGGACTTAGAATCTCTCTAGAAATGGTAAAAAGAGGTGCTAGTATTGGTGTAAAAGCTGGTAAAAAGGTTGGAAAACAAATAAAAAAGAAAACTTCAAGTGGAAGAGGGGGCAACCCCTCTAAAGCTGAAGGGGTATTAGTAAAACTTCTTGAGTTTATAACACTAATTAGTTTTATAGTAAGGGTAATATTTGATATAATGATTGTTTTATTGATTGTATTATTGATAATTTCATTTTTATTGATTGTAGTTGCAGCAATAACAGCAATTGGACTTTTAGATATAATAGATAAAACAAAAGATGTCAAAGATACAGCTGAAACAGCAATGGAGGTGGTAAGTATATGCAAGTTAGTGATTTAAGTGAAAATATAACACCTGAGGTTGGTGATGCATTTGTAAATATCCCAATAACTATCGATGCTAAGTTCGGTAGAGGGGATAGATTCAAAGGTCAGATGGTGGCTAATGGTGTTACAGTGTTTATAACGATATTTCTCTTCTGGATAACAATCAAGAATGGAGAAATAGGGGTATTAACAAAGATTGGAAGATTAATTTTATTCTTTATAATCTCCACAATGATAATAAGATTTGTTATAATGCGTGAAAACAAGATTAATAAATTGTATAAAAGGTTGGAAGACAAAGATTATGTATTAAAGATAGCAAAGATGTGGGGTATTTACGGTCAATCAGAAGCACACCCACAAATATTCTACACAAGAAATGGTAAGTTGGTGTCCTTTATACGAATGAATAAGGATGTAACTGTAGGTAAACAGGAAATAGATTTATACAATCACTTTGAGGCAATATCTGATGCCTTAAATATTGGGGGTAAGAGTGAATTAAAAATTTCTCATATTGACTATATGGACTCAGTAGGGAACGATGATAGAATTCAAGAGTGGTATGAGGAGGTAGTAGAAACTAAGAATCCCGATTTTAAGGAGGCTTATTCAATGATTTTCAATCATTTAGAGGAAAGTGTATCTTCTCATATGTCTTTTGAGGATGTATATGCTGTATCATCTGCCGATACTGAGGCTTTATTTTTATATAAGGTAACTCAATTTGCAAAAGAGCTTAAAAACGGTAATTATACTTCTTATAAGATTTTAAATAAAGAAGACTTGCAGGAACTATTTTGTAAATTGTATAATGTACACGAATTTTCCTTTATGGAAGCCTCTTCAATGGTATTTAATAAAGAAGCTCTTGGTAATATATTTCCAATTGAAATACAAAGGGGTACTGAAGTTGAGAAATTGGGTATGACCCAAGAAGAAAAGAGAGAAAAACAAGCTAAAGAGCAAGAATTAAAAGCTAAAAAGAAAAAGAAAGGTAAGAAGAGTAAAAAGAAATCTAAAGAACCAGCAGAAGTCAACGAACAAATTGACAAGGACAATTTAGATATCTTTTAGGAGGTAAGTAGATGCAAAAAAGAAGTATAGCATTAATGGTTGGACCAAATAGTGCTAATTTAATAAGTCAACATCTGTCAGTTCTAAACGACAGCATTGATATAACCACTTATGATACCCTGCAAAACTTAATAAGAGTTTCAACATTAAGAAAAAAGTATTTTGAGAGAATAGTATTTTCATCAAAGGTTCTTAATAACCCAGAAAAGGATTTAAGAGAGCTAAGTGGGTACTTAAGTGCTAATTCACCTAGTACTACACTGGTTTTGGTAAGTAATAGCAGTCAGCAAGATATGGTTAAGAAATTTAATAAGGTTTTTAAATCTCCTTTATATGCAGTAGCTTTCATAGATAGCCCATCAGTAAAGGATTTAATGAATACCTTGGAATTGGGTATTGATGATGTAAGGTCAAGATATGCCTTAAAAACCCAAGTTCAGGAAGAACCAGCAGTAGAGGAGGAACAACCTGTTGATAAGAAGGGAAAAAAGAAGAAAAAGAAAGAAAAAGTCAAGAAAGAGAAACCTAAGAAGAAAAAGAGAAGAGGGTTATTTGCAAGACTATTTAAAAGAGGTGTAGAAGAGGCTGAAGAGGTTGCTGAGGCAAGTGTACCGCCAATACCAAGTACTGAAATACCTGTTAATATGGACTTGAACAACCTTTCATTGGGGGTATTTGCTGACTCCCATGCTGATACGGGATTCCTTGATGAAGGAGAATTAGAATTTCCTGAGATGGTTTTTGGTGGAAATCCAGCAGGTACCCCAAAAGTTGAGAGTTGGGAACAAGGATTGGAGATGCAAGAAGCCTCTAGTCTGAAACCAAGTAATTTAGGTGCTGTAGAGGCTCCAAATGTAGTAGAAAGACAAACCATTCCATCTAATTTAAATTTACGTGAAGAATCAGTCAATGGTTTTTTAAAAGATGATTTTATAACCCAAAAGGTTCTATTAATCGGTGTAGATAGTGATTTAAGCCAAGCACCTTTTGAGGTAATTGTGGACTTAGATAGAATTTGTAAGCCAGCCTTAAGGGGTGTTGACGTAAGTAGGTTAAACGTAAATGCCTTAGGGTATTTAGACTTCAATCTTAATGGAAAAAGAATTGTGTCAGAGGGGTACTTCCCAAAGAACAGCTCTCTAAGAGGCAATAGCCTAATTTCATTATTAAATAACTCCAAAAGTATTTTGGTAAATGCAACACTATCTGATATAGACGATATAATTCCAGCTTTAAGGTATTTTGATACTGTAAGATTTATGGATAATGGAAATCTTAGTCTGTATGTGGGTTTAGACAACGAAAATATAATCTCCAATCAAGCAATATCCCAACTAAGGGGTACTAGATTGGATTTAAGTGGGGTAGATACAAGTAAGTTGGTTTCAAGGAGAGTTTGGTAAGATGTTTAATGTAATAGTTGATGCTAAAGATAGAAACCTAGACGGTTTTATACAAGTTAATAGAATTGAAGATGTATCTTCAATAAAGGGTTCAATCGACTATTTAATTATTGGACCTGTTAAGAGTTCACAAAAATACCTTGCAGAGATTACTAAGCTCTTCGATACTCCATCAAGACCTAAAAATTTAGTGTATATTGCAGATAACGAGAATGTAGACAGTAAGTTAAAGACCTTTGTTATGGGATTGAAGGGGTACTACTTTGATGATGAATTTTTCTTAGAGGACAGTAATGAATTAAGTAATTTATTAAATTCAAAAGAAGAAGTTAATAGTTTGGTATCTCTACCTGGAGAGGAAATACTTAAAGACTTTAAGAAAAAATTCGATAGGGGAGAGGTTGAAAATTCCACTCCTCAGTATCTCCAAGTAGTTTCATCAGCTTTAAGTAGTATTGTAAAAGAGTATAGTCGTAAGCAAAATGAGGTTATGCAAATTTCTCAGGAAACAATTGAAATATTTAAAGACATCAATAAGGTTTCAGAGAGCACAAATCAAGAGCTTAATGAGTTACAAGAGCAGTTAGATAGTGTGATGAAACAAGTTGAGAACTCTAGTTTTGGAGGTACTACCTCATTTGACTACAATATGGAAAAGAATGTAACCTTTTTCCCTCGTGTAGCCGTTAGAGAGGGTTCAAAGAGGGTACTCAAGATAAAAGATATTGGACATACGAAGTATTTAACCTCTTTCTTGTTAGGATTTGTAAAATACCTTTATGAGGTTGCTTATTTAAAACCTAAGTTGGTATTCATTGAGGATGTAAATGAGACAAGTGTTGAAATATATAAGAATTACACTTACATCACTAAAGACAATTTCCAAAGAGGAGAATTATTCAGTAATAGTGAAGTACTCTTTGTGAATCACCCTACAATAAATGTAATGAATTTACTCCTTGCTGAAGATACCAAAGATATTTTTATCATTGTAGATAGAACCTCATTCTACAAGAACCACTTGTTGAAAGGAAATGGAGTATTCGTATCATCAAATAGTCTTAATGTTTTAAGAAAATTAAAAGTACCTAAAGATTTAACTATATCCTCTACAAAAGGTGATGTATTTTTAAACCTATTTAAAATAGAGGGGTACTCAGATGATATAACAATGAGAGAGCGTCAATATCTTGATAAATATCGAGATTCATATGAAAAATTACTAAGGAGGGTTTTATAATGGTAAGTTTTGTAAAGAGATTAATAAATCCTTTTCCATTATGGTCAAAATATATTGTAAATAGGTTAACCCAGAACGATTCAATAAACAGGTTGATAAGGGATTATAATTTGTATGCAACGGATGATGCTTTGATGTCAAGAAAAGATTTTGTTACTTATCTGTACACATTAGACGTATATCCAATGCAATTACCAATATCATTTAAATCTGTACTGAGAAGAGAAGCAAAAGATGGGGTACGAATTAACTTTATTGATATAATGGATTCAGACACCATCGATTGGGGCAGTACCAAAATTAAAGCTAAGAAAAATGCTTGGAAAAATGCTATGAATGATGCTGAAGCAGTTGACCAGTTCTCTTATATTGATAATATTAACTCTATATCAAAAGACGACTGGAAATTAGAGTCTTTGGTTTATCTTCCTAAGGCTGAAATTCAACGTAAAAGAGAATTATTCAAGATTAGAACAATGATGTTAATATCAGGTAGACGTGGGGAGGAATTTGATAAGGTTGTAGAAAAAGTAACAGAGGCTTGTAGTAACCTAAGTATTAAAATGAACAGGGTAACAGACCAAATAGATGATTATCTCCAAGCTTATAGTCCTTTTATAATGGAATCAGCTGGTAATGTAAGTGGAAGTATTGGTAAAATAACTTTAACAGATGAGATAATAGCTAGATTCAGTGAATACTCCCAAGGTAAGGTTGGAAGAACGGGTATTTATATGGGTTTAGATATCTATTCAGGATTCCCAGTATTTAAGAAATTTAAGAAGAGAACTACAGATGCTGAAAATATATTAGTAACAGCAATTACTGGTGGTGGTAAGTCTTATATGGTTAAGGCTATACTATTCCAGTTCTGTGGAGATGATAAGTATCGTTTAACAGTTCAAGATATTGAGGGGTATGAGTATTTGTATTTGGGTTCATTCCTTGCTAATAACGATGATGTAGAAATAGTAAATATGGGTAGTGGTTCAGGAAGTTATTTTGATGCTGTAGAGATAGTTCAAACAGGAAATCAAAATATTGATGGGGATTCATTCTCTGTATCACGTGCTTTTACAGCCAACCTATTTTATATTTTAATCGGAGACAAGGTAATGAAGGACTCTTGGGTTGAGGATATTGTTGAAAGTGCAGTAGCTAAAACCTATATAGAAGCAGGTGTTGACGGTAATGACCCTAGTACTTGGAGTAACTCCAAAGGATTAACTTATAGAGATGTATACAACAATATTAAAGATACATACCTAGACTTAAAGGAAAAACAAGCAAAAGGGTATAAAAAATACAATTTTAATACCTTTGAAGATGTAAAAGACGAAGACGATAACCTAATTTACAGCAATGGTACACGTGGTGTTGATTTGGGTATTAGGTCTTTTGAGTTGAATGAGGGCTTTTTAAATGCTTATGATAAGGTAATAGCTAAACTTATAAAGTATTTTGAACCATTTGAAAATGGGGGTACTCATTCTAATTTCTTCTCAAACCGTATTTCACTTGATAGAATAAAAGATGCTAAGTTGGTAATAAATTCATTTGGTATGGCAGGTAAATCTGATGGTTCAAGAGATGCTAATACCGAAGCATTATCTCAGTTATTTGCTACATTTATTGGTCAGATAAGAACGTTATTCTCAATGGCTGATGGAAAGTACAATGTAAAAGTGTATGAGGAATTCCAACGTTGGGGTAAGTTTAAAGGTTCTGAAAAAACAATCGGTGAGGCTTTGACAGGGGGTAGAAAAATGGGAGATATTAACTTTGTTGTTACTAACGTTTTAAAAGAATTATTAGATGACAATAAATTTAATATATTCCAAAATACAACATCCTTTGTTATTGGGTTAATTGGTGAGGCTGAAACAAGGAGAAGGGTATGTGAGGAATTATCAGTAGAAAATATGTTAGATGAATTAGATACAATTGCAAGAGAATCAGGTGACGTTGCATCCTTTGCAGAGGACTTTGGAGATAGTGGTTTCAGAAGTGAGTATGATAAAGCATTCTTAGTATCTCTGGATAGGTCAGCTACAACAACAGTTAGAATGAGTTTACCTGAGGCTTTATCACAATCATCTATATTTAAGACTTCAAATAAAATGGAATTGGAAGAGTTGCTATCTGAAATGTCAGAAAGTGAAGATTAAAGGGGTAAGATATGGAATTTATAAAAAAGAATAAGAGCTTTATCCTCATTGGAATTGGGGTACTTGCATTAGTAGTGCTTTTATTCATAGCTCCAGCAATGAGGAAGAATATTCAAGCAAAGCAGGAAGAAGAAAGAAAGATAGCTCAACAAAAAGAGGAAGAAGAAAAGAAGAAACAAGCAAATCAGAATCAAGAAGGTGTGGGTACTGACAAATATTTAATGAATATGCAACCTAGACTTGTTGAGAGGTTTGGTGAGGCTCCAGAGGGTTTCATAAGAAATATAGACGGTACTTTACAGTCTTTAGGTGACAAGGATATGTCTGCTGAAGATGTATTATACGCTTATATTCGTGCACTATCAATTTTAGACTTTTCTACAGTTGAAAAGTATTCAAGAAATAGTACTGTTATGAAAACATACAACGAATTTTTCAACAGTAGAAATATTAACACTGATTATAAGGATTCATTCATCAGAAAGATGTATAAACAAACCTTGTTATCAATTGAGATGGTGGGGGTAGAAAATCAGGCAGTTTTTGCATCCAATAAAGTAGTTTATACAGTTAAACTTAGAATGTTAGACCTTTCAAATAAGGATTTTTGGTTAGAAGATAAGGATAAAATATTCCAAGATTTAAGTGTAATTGATTCTGAGGGTGATGATACCAAATCAGAAAATTACATTTACAACTATATAGTGGATAAATACTCAAAGAAGGGTACTAAAATCACTAAGGACATTGTTTTAGATGTAACATTAGAGAAATTTGCAGATTTAGGAAGTGGATTCTTGGTATCAATAGACAAAGAAATTGATGACTATGCAAGATACAAAAACGGTAAGTTATTTTCCACTTATGTATTGGAACAATTTAGAGATTATAGATACCAAAAAATGCAAAATGAAGAAGAGCAAGAAGATAATGGAGGAGATGAAGAATAATGATTGGGTTAAGTTTATTATTCTGCTTTTTCCTCACGTTATCTATCTTTGCAGGGAGTAATTCCAAGTTAGAAGATAAACATACCTTGTATATAATTGGCTTTACAGCAATAATTGGGGTACTACTTCTAATAAATATATTAATGGGGTATTGATATGGCAGATTTTGATTTAGAAAGAGCAAAGAAGGTAAGAGATTTTAATAAAAATCCACCAAAGAGGGAGGTTGGATTAGAAATGGGAGATAATCCTTGGGCAGCTTATAAGACTAAGATGCAAGAAGCAAGCCAAGAGTCAAAACAAATAATGGAAGGTGTAAGTACAAGCACTAATGACAATATGAATTTAATAACAGGAGATGAAAGTGGTCTACCTGGAGTTAGTAATGGTGAACAACCTAATGTGAATTTGGGAAACTTCACTCAAAACCCTCAGCAAATGGGTACTGAAGGCTCAAAAGCTACTAAAACAGAAGAAACTGTATTAATGGTATTAGGAGAAATTGGAAATACCTTTAAAGGTTTGTTAAGTTCTTTCAAGGGTATGGATATTGAATTAGCCAGTACTTTTGGATATAGAATGCTTTTTGGTGGGGGTATTGTTTTTGTAAGTGGGTTGATTTTTTGTCTGTTAGGGTTTATATTTAATGTGAAACGTCCTTTCGCCTTGTGTGGTGGGGGTATTTTAATGGTGAGCTGGGGTTTGTTAGTTCAGTCAATGGTTTATAACAAGACTGTAAGTAATGATACCAGAGAAGAACAAGAAGAATCAGAAGATGATATCGCAGACCAATTATTAAGTATGCAAAACCAGTTCAAAGAGTTTGATGAAGAGGTTTCAGAGCCTGTACAAGAAGAGGTTAAAGAAGAACCTGCTGATTTTACTCAACCTGTGAGGGGTATTGAAACTTTAAATATCCCAACTGTAAAAACACTACCAATGGAAGAGGTTGTAAAAGACTTGGATAGGATTAACCCAGAAATGTATACACGTCAGTTTTTGTATGAAAGGTTTTCTTCTTTCATTCCAAGACGAAATCCAAACTTTAATAAGATGACAGAATTAAGTGAACATTCTGAGGTATTTCTTAAATTAGAAACTATCTTAAGAGAAGCTTGTAGACAAGTGGGTATTAAGGAAAACAACCTACCAATGATTGAGAAATTGGAAGAGAATAATTTTATATACCGAATAATCTTTAACAGAAAAGGAATTACCAATACCCAAAAGATTGCTGAAGAGGTTGCTAATTCCTATAAATACGATGATATGGGAAGAGTAATTCACGAAGCAAGTTATGCTAGAGTAATAGAGTTTTCAAACACTGTAATAATTACCCTTTTCAAGGGTACTAACGCTTTAGTTTCTTTGGGAGATATCTTCCCAGTAGTTAAAGATTTTATATTAGATACAAATAATATGTTTCCAATTGTGTTAGGTATTGATGAAATGGGGCAACCATTATATCAAGATTTTAAAAGGATTGAAAGTGTAATTATCTCAGGGTTAATAAGATCTGGTAAGTCTTTAACAATGCAGTCTATTGTAACTCAAATGTGTATGTTTAATTCCCCCAAGGAGTTAAATATTCATATAATGGATTTAAAGGATGGGGTATCAGATTTTCAAGGTATTAAAACCCCTCATATTCAATCATTTAGTCGTAAACCTGAGGATTGTTTGAATATTATCAGGTATATAGTGAATGAAATAGGACCTCAAAGAGCAGAATTCTTGAAGTCTTATGGGGAAATTAATATATTAGACTTTAAAGAAAATCATCCAGATGTGGAATTCCCATTCATATATGTAGTAATTGACGAGATGATGAAGTTAGCAGAGGCAATGACAAAAGATGAGAAATATGAATTTCAGGGTTTGTTAAGCTCTTTAATATCTATGATGCCAGCTTTGGGGGTTAGAGCAATTTTAATTCCTCATAGAATTGTAAATGATGTAATTTCTAAGAATTCTTATTCACTTGTACCTTGTAGAATTAATGTAAGAGGTAAGAATGAAGAGTTACAAAAGGCATTGGGTATTACTCAAAACAATTTTGGATATGTTCTAAATAATCCAGGAGATGCAGGAATAATCATACAAGGGTATAAAGGTGGAAAACCATTCTTCTGTCATAGTGCTGTTTTATCTGAGAAACGTGAAGAGGTCAAGAAGACATTTGAATTAATAAATATTGTATGGGGTAAGGTAAAAATAGATAGTCCTAACAATTTTAAAGAGGAGGTAAAATCTCAAGAGAAATTGGATGATTTTTGGGACTAAGAGTAAATGGAGGTACTGATGGAATTTGAGTTAAAATATAATTTATCTGAAGAGCTAAAATATAGGTTTGTAAATGCCTTTAGTTTTAGTTCTTTGGAAGATATGAAAAATCAGTATTTCAAGATATTTAAAGAGCAGGAAAAAGCTAGGGGGTATGGATTAAATACCTTTGTAAGACCTGTTTTAGACAATTATGAAATATTAGAAAATGAAAACATTCAGTTAGAAGGGGATGAAGAAGAATTTAGCCTTGAATTACTTAGTGAAATTCAAGATAGTATAGATGAAATAGGTCAAGAAACCTATGAAGGTGAAGAAGAGTATGAAGCAGAACCTGTTATTCCTACTAAAGTGATTTTTGAGGAACCAGAGATAAAAGAAGAGCCAGTAAAGAGGGAGAATCCTTACGCAGAGTTTGAATCCCTAATAAAGGGGTATTCCAAACCTGATGAGAGTCCAAAACCTACTGAAAAACCTGTAATAAAACCTAAGAAACAGGAAAAATTTTACAGTAGCGTAATAGACTTTATAAAAGACAACCCTAACTGCTCTGTAAGTGAGGCAGGAAAACATTTTAGTAAAAAGGAAATTCAAAAGCAGATTAAATTAGGAAAAATATTTCTAAGGAGAGGTAAGTTAAGTGTTTAATAATACAGAAATAACAAGAGTGCAAGTATACTTAAACTATGACAGAGAGTCAAATATAAAAGGAGAGGCAACAGTCGTATTTAATGACTGTTTAGTAGTTCACTCTATAAGAATAAAAGATGTAAACGGTTCTTTATTTGTGTGTATGCCAATTAATACGCACAAAAGAGGTAAAAGAAATGTAAATGGAAGAAAAGTTCCGTGGGATGCTGTGCACCCTACAACAAAAGAGTTTAATGATTATTTGACAAGTGCGGTATTGGGAGAATATTATAAAGAATTAAATAAAAGTTATGAAGAAGATGATGTAGAAGTTGCAAATCAAGAATAAAGGGGTATTCAATGGGTAGGAAAAAAGAGGTAAGATATTTAAATGGAAGATTAGCTGGAAAATTTCTCAATGAAGAAACTTGTAGAAAGCTAGAGATGGTTATTCAAGCATCAAAAGACAGGAAAAAGATAAATAATCTTAAGGGTAAGATATTTGATATGAGTGAAGAAGACCTCCAAACCTGTCTAGTAACAAAAAGTAAAGACCATATAATGGACTATGCACCAGCAGAGTTGTCAGATGCCCAGACTTTAGGGGTAGCTTTTATGTATTATGCTAAAAGATGTTTGATAGGAGATTCAGTTGGGATAGGAAAGACGGTTGAATTTGCAGGTGTAGCAAATCTGATTAAGGAGAGATATGGTAAACACTACCGATTCTTGTACTTGACAGAAAAAACTCTAGCAAATGAGGCAAGAGAAAAGTTGACAAGGTTTACTGGGGACTATGTAGAGTTATTATACGGAGAAAAGAGGTTTGTAGAAGAGTATGCAGGAGCAAATACAGATGGGGTACTATGGGACACAGTTGGTGTGCACTCATTAGTCAACTCTCCAACCTTTCAAAGTTATCTTTTAAACTTTGAAAAAGGGAACGGGTATTTCCCTTATGATATTGTAGTTGTTGATGAGAGCTTTGTATTGAAAAACACTACTACTCAAATGTGGAAAAACTGTAAGAAAATGCTTGATAAGTGTGAATTTGCTTTTATGCTAAATGCAACACCATTTGAGAATAACTTAATGGACTTCTACAATCAAATACATTGCTTGGATGATACCTTACTTCCAACTAAAACCTCATTTTCAGAGGCTTACGAAATAAAAGAATGGAATGGGGTATTTATGGAGTCAAGTGGGAAATATCGAAATGCAGATGTATTTAGACACCAAATAGGTTATAGATACTTCGCTCAGACCCGTAAGAATATGGGAGCAGTAATGGAGAATTGTGAGGCTAAAGTAATTCGAGTGCCTTTAAGTAGTGTCCAAAGAGAGTTAATGAGTCAAGTTTCAATGCCACAGATGGTGTATGATTACCCTAAATACTTTACATTTAACAATGTCAAAGAGGATTCCCCTAAGATTGGGGTACTCCTAGACTTGATAGAAAATACCTTAAACGATGAAGATACCATACTTGTTTATACGGTTTATAAGGATGTACAGAAAGATATTAAGGAATCATTGGAGTGGGCAGGTGTTTCAGCTGAATATATGAATGGTGATACTCCAATGGAAGTACGTAATAACTTGATTAATGGCTTTAAAAACGCTAAATTCAGGGTACTAATAACCACAGTCCAAAGAGGAATGGATTTTGATAATTGTAATGCCTGTGTATTTTATTCTTATGACCCAGTTCCATCTAAAATGGTTCAATTTGAGGGAAGAATGACACGTTCATTTGACATCAAGAATAAGAGGGTATTCATCATAACAACAGAGGGTAGAGAATTAAATAGATTAAGAAAAACCATTTCAGACAGGGCAAAGGCAGCAGTAAGTTTTGCAGAAAGTGATTTTTCTTGTGTGTTAGATTTATTAACTGACGAAGATTGGGGGAAATAGTTGAAAAGGAAACTAAAAAATTTGGTATGCAGTGTTTTACTGTTTTCAATGTTATTTGGGGTATTTAAACCTATTAAATCTGAAGCTTATATTAAAACTCCAGATGGAAAATATCCTTGGTCAATACCAATAACAAGTTACTGTCAGAGCAGAATGGAGGGAAGTAATTCAATAATATTACCAGGAGGTGCTAATTATTCCTTAGCATACGCAGGTTGTGGTTGGTTCAGTGCATATTTTGCTCTAAGTAAAGCAGGAATCCTAAAAGAGGGGTATGATGTACGAAACCTTGTTAAAGATGCTACAGATAAAGGTGCTTATATACCTAAGTGGATATTAAACTATGGAAAGTTAAATAAAATATTCCCTGAGGCAAATATTAAAGGTATTAATAAAGAAGATATGCAAGGAAGACCAGCTTGGAATGGTAGTTATGGTGTAGATTTAACGGGTTTATCAGTAGACGAAGCTTTTCGAGTGATGAAAGCCATTTGGGAAAAGGGGTACTATTTAGTGGTATGTCTAAGATGTAGTGAAACAAGTGGTCATTATGTTTTCTTAGATTACATTCCAGAAGATAAGCCTAATGATTTCAGGATAATGGATAGTGGATTCCCTTACACCTATTTATCTGATTACAGAGATTACAAAAATAAAACAATGCAATTTGCAGAGCTTTGGGTACTTGATTTATCCAATGGAGATAGCAAAAACTTCTGTAAAAACAGACCATCACTTTATGAAGATGGAGTAAAGCCTACTAAAGTGGAGGAAAAGAAGGGAGAAAGCTTGGGGGAGTTGGTAGATGAAATGGATTTAGTTGGTATGGAGAATTACCAAAAAGACTTAAATCGATTTCAGGTTCCTATATATCCAGGTTTAGAGTTGGCAGATGCTGGAGATAAGTTTTCAGCAGAAAAAATAAGGGAAGAAAATCAAAGGAGAAAGAAGCTTAGTACTGTAAGTAAGGTGTTAAGCGTTCTAGGTTGGTTACAGATAGGGTACGGCTTAGGTGTTATAATTTTATATTATACCATAGGTCGATATAATGCAAGAGTAATGAAATTAGTAATGTTTGGTAAGTACGTTTTAGACGACGATATGGAAGAACAAAGGGTAGCAAATGGTATTAAGAAAAGGAAATTCCTAATAAGAAGTATTTCCATGGTAATATGTGGATTTATTGTGGTAAGTGGGGTATTCTTTAATCTAATATTAAAAATTTTCTTTTAAGAGGGGTATGAGATGGAAGAAAAATGTAAGTATAATTGCTCAAATGGAAGAATATTCGACCCAAATATTCAATCTTGGGTTGTATGTCCAGAGTGTAAGGGTAAGAAGATGAAAGAATTGGATGAAAATCCTGAAAAAAGTCAAGAGTTATTTGGAATTAATGCTGAAGATTTAAGTGGTGTGTTGGTACCAGAAGCAATAATCCCAAGAAATGAGAGGGGGTATTTGGAAGATGAAAGTTTTAAGGCTTTATCAGACACCTTAAAAGAAATTTATGCTAAGTTAAATCAAGGAAATGGATTGAAAGAGTCTTATTGCTTTGGTTTAGGTGTTAAAGGCAAGGTAAATGAGCTTGTTTATCCTTTGCAGAAAGTGGGGTATTCAAGTGGGTTAAGTGTTTCTAAGCTTGTAACGGCGATTGGTTTATCTCAAATGCTTTTAAGTCAAAGTGTAGATGAAGACCTTTTCAGTTCTGACCTGTGTATAGTCCTCATAAACGAGGGTTGCTCTAAGGCTGATGTAAGTGCTTGTAAGGGGTTAATGCAGGAAAGAGCAAGTAGAGGCTTAGGAACGGTATTTGTAACAACTTGGAGTGTGGAAGCATGCTCAAATCTGTTGGGGTACTATGAAGAAAGCGATTTATATTTGGCAAAACCAGTGTTTGTGAAATATAAATATAGTGAGAAAAAATCAAATTACATAAATAACCTTTATGGTGTTGACAATTCTTTACCAGAATTGGAGATAGATTTTTAAAAGGCTATTTAAATAAGTTAATATTTTTGGTAGTATATAGGTATGATTAAAGTCTTGAAGGCTTTACGGTATAAATTTGTAATCTTGAAGAGTAAATAGGATTAAACTAATCACAACTCGTTTTTTACGAAGTATAATCGAATATCAACAAAATTGAATTTAAGTAAATCAATAAAAATAAAAGAAAATAAAAAGAAAGGCAAAATATTGTAACTACAACTTTTTAGTATTTCGTCAATAAGATATTCTTTAAGATTTATAAATTTCAGGAGAAAGCCTTAAGAATTTAATCATAACTAATAAGTTCTTTTTTTCAGAGAGATACTTATGATGTATCCTTTCACAGAAGACTACCAACGGGAATATGGTAGTCTTTTTATTTTAATTAAAGGGGTTAGAAAAATGAAAAAGATAAAACGACGATTAATTGGGTTACTATTAGTTTTAATGATGGTATTTGCAGGAGCTAAAGAGTCAAAAGCAGATACTTTAAAGGTTCCATTCAAGCAGTTAGAGGCTGAATTTACCAAGTATGACGGTTGGAAATACGTATATGGTGGTTATCAGCCTAGTACGAGTTTTGATTGCTCTGGTTTAGTGTATTATGTATACAAATCTGTGGGGTATAATTGGACAAGAATGACTGCTGAGGGGCAAAGACGATATTGTAAGCCTGTTAGTGCAGCGGATAGACGACCTGGAGATTTAATATTTTTTGGTAATGGATCAGCCTACCACGTAGCAATCTATGTTGGGGGAGATAAGTATTTTGACGCCAAGAAACCTGGATTAGGGATTGGTTATGGTAAATTGGGTTATATGCCAGTAATGGGGTATGGAAGACCTAGTGGAATAGAGATAACTAGTGGTGGAAGTAGTAGCAGTAGTAATCAATCGTCTGAAACATCTAAGCCAATGGATTTAAAGAAGGCAGATGTTTTAATGGTTGGAGATTCAATATCTGTTGGTACTGATGGAACAGATTTAAAGAATAACTTTAAAAGTTACAAGTTTAAAGGAACAGTTGGAGCACCAGCCAATAAAATATTGGGGTACTTAAAAGATAATTATGCAGACCAAGATGTTGTAATCATAATGTCGGGTACTAACGGTGGTTTAACAAAAAGTGATGTGGATAAGGTAATGGCAGCAGCTAAAAACTCAATGGTATTTTGGGTAGTACCTTATACAGAGAATCCATCAAGTTCTGAGATTTGTAAAAAAGCAGCTCAAGTACTAAGAGATTATAAAGGAAATTCAAAATTACACCTAGTAGAATGGGATAAAGCAGGTAAAGGAAAATTATCGGGTGATAAAATCCATCCTAAAAACTATAATGATGTTAAAAACGAGATTCTTAAGGCAATGAAAGAGAATCTAAGGGAAGTATCAGCAAATAGGATGCCAGAGTCAAGTTCTGGCATCCCTAAAGAAGAAGATTTAGTTGGAATGGTAACCATAAACGGATTAACTACATACCAAGAATCTTTAACAGAAGCAATGATAGCAAAAGAAGCTGATTTTCAGTTTGAACAAAGATTCCAATTGACAAAAGACAAGTTACAAATGGAACAAAGACATTCAGGAAAGCCTTTATGGATAGCTAGAGTTGTGTTAGGTGTACTTGGATGGGGTTTAATTTTATTTTCAATCTTGAGGGTATTAGCTTTCATAGTGGAATTAAATGTAAGTATTCCTTTATTCACTTGGATGCATTTTGGTATGTTATCTCCAAAAGTAAGTGAATATAGTTTTGATGATGGTAAAAGGAAAGTAAGTAGTCAGTGGATAGTTGGAAGTTCGTTTCTAATGTTTTTTGTGGGAATATTAATAGTAAGTGGGGTATTGTTAAACGTGGTAATGAATTTAATAGTTTGGTTAAAGATAAAATAAGAAATGGCTGTATCAATAAGGGTAAGAGCCATTTTTTATTTGCTTAATTTATTCTAATTGAGTGATGTCTTAATGTGATTTGTGACGGTATTGAATTTGTTTCCTAAATGGGTTAATATGGTACAAGAAAGTTAAAATCAGAAGTGAAAGAGGTATGTAATGACAAATAAAAAGTATGATGATTCAATATCATCTTTAAAGGGTGCAGACAGAGTTCGTAAGAGACCAGCCTCTGTATTAGGTTCTAATGGTCTTGATGGAGCAAGACATTGTGTGAAAGAGATAATTGGTAATTCCCTAGATGAGTTCCAAAGTGGTTTTGGTAATCGATTAGAAGTGGGGTACTACGAAGACGGTTCAGTTTCAGTTCGTGATTTTGGTCGTGGAGTTCCTATGGGTTGGAATGAGAGCGAGAAAGAGTGGAATTGGAAGTTAATTTATGCCGAGTTATATGCTGGAGGTAAGTATGAAGACCATCAAGAAATACTAAGGAATGTTGAAGATTTCAATGACTTTGATTATAAAAGTATTCCGTATTTGTTTTCCGTTGGTCTTAATGGTTTAGGTGCAGCAGCAGTACAATATTCTTCAAGGTATATGATAGTAAAATCTATTAAAAATGGTGTTTGCAGTGAAATGAAGTTTGAGAGGGGTATTGAGGTTTACCCTGAGTTGAAAGTTTACCAAGTAGATGAAGAGAATGGTACATTTGTTCATTGGTTACCTGATGATGAAGTTTTCACTGATATAAATATCAAGTCTAAATGGCTTGAAGAGCTTTGTGAGGAAACTTCAATAGCAGCTGAGATTGAAGTAGACTTTATAGACTATGAAAAAGATAAAAGAGTTGTTTTTAAAGCAACCACTATTAAAGATATGTTGGAAGAAGATATTGGAGAAAAGGCATCTTATAGAGAATCTTTATATGCAGATAAAATATACAATCATAAAGATTCTTATGATGTGGGTGTATGCTTGTCTAAGATTGCCATTGGTTGTGGAGGAGCGGGGTACTCTTACTACCATAACAATATTGCGATAAAAGGTGGGGTACACTCTGAAGCAGTATCTTTAGCATTGGCAATGTTTGTAAGAGATTTAGGTTTGGCAGGATTAATAAAACCAGCAGATTACCTTTATAAGTTTTCTATGGTGATTTCAAGTTATTCTAATATTGTATCTTATCGTAATCAGACAAAAGACTCTTTAGATAACTCTTTTGTTAAAGAGGGTATTGTAAGTAATATTCGTTCTATCCTTGCAGAGGCTTGGTCTAATAAAGAGAAATGGTTAGTAAATGCTATAAAAGAGGCTCAAGAGGAAGCAGAAATACGTAAACAATTAGAAGAACAAAAGAAACAAATCAAAGATGCTGTAAAAGCAACAAAAACAAAAGTAAAACCTGATAAATTTGTGTCTTGTAAGTCTTATGAAACTGGAAAGTATCATGAAGTTGAATTATGGCTTTTAGAGGGTGATTCAGCATCAGGATCTTTTAAAATGGCAAGAGATTCGGGGTATCAATGTTATATACCTCTAAAAGGTAAAGGTCTTAACGTTTATAAAGCAAGTACTGAAAAGATATTTGCTAATAAGGAAATATTATCTGTGATGAATGTCCTTGGTTGTGGGGTAGATTTTGAGGTTGAGGGAGAACAACTTTTTGATATGGATAAATTAAAAGTTGGAAAGATAATAATAGCATCTGATGCAGACGCAGATGGATTGCATATAAGAATGTTATTCTTTAATATGATTTATAAGTTGTTCCCTCAGTTACTTTATGAAAATAAGGTATTTGTAGCAAACACACCAAAACACCAAGTGGAGTTAAATGATGGTAGAACGGTGTATTGTTGGAATGATGAAGAATTTAATGAATTAAGGAATCAAGGGGTAGTGTTAAGCTCAATAAGATTTAAAGGATTAGGTCAAGTTAATTCAGATGTGTTAAAGTATACAACAGTTGCTCCTGAGACTCGTGATTTAATGAGTTTAAGGGTAGACCCAAATGACAATAACATTACAGATGCATTGGAAGTGCTTTTTGGTAATTCAACAAAAAGAAGAAAAACTAATATATTTAAGAAAATGTTAGGAGATGACTTCACTTCCTTTGAAGATGCAATTGATAAGTTGGAAGAAGATTATGATAGTTTTCATCTAAGTTCAAAAGGATATGAAATTGAAGAAGTAGAGTTTAGGTAGGTATAAAAATGAAAGATTACGATAAAATAAGTAAAGATGTCTTTGAAGGAAATGGGGTACTTATTCTCCTATTTAATAGAGAAGAGTATAACTCTAACGAATACTTGGCAGAAAGCCTGTCAAGGGGGTATTGTTTCAATTGTTACTGATTTTATTGTAGATTATAAGGTTTTTTCTAATTTAAAAAGAGCAGAAGAATATTATAGAAACTTTTTAGCTCCTAAGTATGAGTTTATTTGTTTCTACGATACCAAAAACACTTTAATAAAGCAGTTATGAAAGAGCTTAAACCCTGCTAAGAATAAAACTTAAAATAGGGCGTCTAGACGCTCTCTGGTGGGGTTTTTCTTTTTTGGTGGGTTTCTCCCTTAGTTTTTGGTTTGTGGCTCTTGTGCTTTGTCCTGTTGTGTCTGTGGGGGTTTTCCTTGTGGTTTTCCCTCTTGTTTTTGTTTGGGGGGTTTTGTGGTTTGTTGGGGTTTGGTTTAGGTCGAGAAGAGAAGAAAATACTAAAAATATCCCATATAGGTTGGATTTCAGTTACATACAGTATTTTACCATTTATAATGCTTTCTGCAGTAACCAGTAATGCAAATATAATTAAGATAGGAAAGCTTGATTCCATTGTTGCTCTAGTAAGTATAGTGCTAAACAATGTAGTGGATGGGGTATTCTTTGAAGATAACTGGTATAAGTTCCTTAAGAAATACTTATTAGTTTTATGCATAGGGTTTATTCCTGTTGTTATATTTGGTAATATCTACATTAAAATGGCTTTTCTCAGTGTAATAATTGATGGGGTATTCTTTTTCAGTTCATCTTATGGTTGGCTACATAATGAAATACGAAAATCTAAGTTGGATATTGCTTATACTGTAGTCTTAACTTTATTTAATGCTATTTTTATACTTTTTAATATTTGTAATGACATAATAATATCCTATTATCTAAGTATAATTATTGTAGATTTAATTTGGTTTCCATTAGAGCTTATCTTACTTTTAAATGATAAGGATAAAGAAAGAGTGAAAAAGACTAATTGTACTTAGAGAGAATTCCTGAGAATATCATTAAAATCAATAAAAAGGAAATCAGGAAGCCTTGTGTATGATGGTTTAATGGGTTTAAGTTCCTTAATTTTAATAACAACTGTAAGAGAAGACTTTGCTTTGGTAGTGTATCTAATTTTGAGTAAAGTGCCAATAAAGGATGTTATATCTTGCTTTATAACCCAGCTAAAGAGGGTATTACTCTGTGGTATAAATGTAAGGTGTGGTTTTGTAGGTGGTTGGATGTTTGTGTATTTGTTGGCTGAGAGTATGATTGTAAGTTTAATAACTTTAATAATAAATCAAAGAAGTTTAATACTTAATTGGGGTATTGTAAGTATAATGCTTTTAAGTTGGGTTTTATCCTTTGGCTTAGAGCTTTTAGTAAGTATTAAACAGTTATTTCTTGAATTTAAGATGGTAATAAAGCCAATCTTTTGGTGTAAGTTATTTTTAGCAGTGGTATTAATTGGTTGGAGATACTTAATAAAGAGTTCAGAATTTGTCTTTATGGCAGAAATTGTGGGGTACTTCCTAATAAACTTTATACTTTCAAAATACATAAATAATATCGAAAGGAGTAATGAAAATGACAAAAGATTTGAAGAAAGAGTTACAAAATGACTATAATACGTTTATAGAATTTCTTAGTCAAGAAAAGAATTTGTTAATTGGTCTAGTAGAGGGATTAAAAGATTATGTAGACGATGATGATGTGCCAGGAGTTTATTTACGTGGTCTAGAACAAAAATTAGAAAGTAACACAGCAACGAAAAAGGATATAGATTACTTTATAAGGAGCTTAAACATTGATACTATGGAAATTCAAATGTATGATAAGGGAGAGGTAGTTTTATCATTTATAGCTAAATGTGATTTATATAGAATTTCTGAAGAGATAGATATTACTTTAAGATATGGAAAAGTATTCATAAATGGAATATGGCTTGATGATATAAGTAAAACTCTAGACGTAAAAGGGTACTCTGAGGATTGTAGATATTCAATTTCAAGGAACGAATTTTATTAAAATGGTATTCCTTTTACTTGGATATTGTGTTAATATTAAAGATGATTAAAATAAATTTTGGAGGTAAATTTTAATGAGAGATTTAAATGGAAATGAAAGAACTGAATATTGTGAGCTTTATAAAGATTACTTAACGATAAGAAATTACATTAAAAACAACAATAAATTACTTGGAAACCTTGTAGGAAATATATTATTTGAGTATGTAGTTTTTACACATACTAGTGAAAAGAATATAGAAGATTTAAAAGCTCTTCAAAAGAAATTCTATGATGGTACAGCAACAGATATTGAAAAAGAAAACTTTATAGATGCTATAGATTTCTTTAGAGCTTATACTCATAAATCGGGTAATAGTGGAAAATATGAAGTTGAGCTTGATGTATCTTATGAGGGTTTTGATGGTTTTGATGAATACCGTGTAGAGGGTTCTATAACATTATTTTCTATAGTAAATTCAAGATTATGTTTATTGGATGGATACAGTAATGAGTGGTATGAAGAGGACTCTAAAAAGGTTTATAACCCATTATTTGTTGGTGTTAAAGATGACCATTTAGATAAAACTTATAAGCCTATGACTAATGACATCTTTGAAGTATCTGGGTATTCAAGAAGAATAGGAATGAACCTAAGGGGTATTAACTCAGTTGAAGATATAGAAAGATTAGACGAGGACGAATTTGCAGAATTAATTAATACTCCATAACGAAAATAGGTAAGTTCACCTTACCTATTTTATTATGTAATGGTGTTGTTAGTAGTTGGGATTTGTGGTATATTATGAGTATGGTAAATAATTTTTGGAGGGTAAATAATTGAACAAGATTTATAAAGGAGATTCAGAGGGTTTTAAATCCTTAACAGAGGGGTACTTAGAATACGCAGTTGAAGTAGTAACTAATAGAGCCTTTCCCGAGTTAAGAGATGGTTTAAAGCCAGTTAATAGACGTTCATTGTATGCTATGTATATGAACAAAGACAACAAACTAACATCATCTGTAACTGTAGTGGGGCAGGTAATGAATTATCACCCTCATTCAGACCAATCAGTGTATGATTCATTGTGTAGATTGGTAAGTCAATCAGAATATCTAAATATGCCACTATTAGAGGGTAACGGAAACTTTTCTAAGGTTTACCTCTCTGATAAGCCAGCAGATAAGAGATATACTGAAATGAAGTTGGCACCATTGGCAAATGAATTTTTCAGGGATATGGAGGGATGTAGTTATAAACTAGATGAAAAAGGTAAGGGGTTAGAACCAGAGGTATTACCTGTTACATTCCCTTATATCCTTGTTGGTGGTTCAAATGGAATGGGGGTAGGAGTTGCAAATAACTTGCCATCATTCAATTTTTGGGATGTGTTAGGTCTGTTAGAAAAGGGTTTAACTGGAGAACCATTCACAGAAGACGATATAATAGTTCCAGATTTTCCAACAGGTGGATTTATAGTAAATAACCGTCAGGAAATAGCAAATATAATGTTTACTGGAAAAGGTAAACTTAAAATACGTGCTAATGTTGAGATTAATGGTAAAGAAATAAATATAACTGAAGTACCTTATGGTAGGATAGTAAACACCATGGTAAAGAAGCTGAAGGGGTACGACATAAAAGGTGTATCCTCAGTATTTGAGGCAACAGACAACAATTCTGAGAGAAGTGGAAATAAGATAACTGTAATATGCAGCAGTAAACGTAAAGTAGAAGAAGTGTTAATGCAGTTATATCGATTGGGTATTGCACAAAACACATTTAGCTCAAATATGACAGTTATAAACGGTAACGAACCAGTGATAGGTGGGGTATTCACTCTAATAAGAAAATGGATAGAGTGGAGAAAGAGTGTAATAGTAAAGAAATATGAAAAAGAGCTTGAAGGATTGTATAAAATACGAGGAGAGCTTGATTATTTCATTCAATTAGTACAAGATATTCCTAAAAGAGATAAATTTATTGATTTAATGGTAAATCTCTCAATAAATGTTGCAAAGGGGTACTTAAAAGAAATTTTTCCAGAAATAACTGACAACGAAATTGAATTTATTACATCTAGACGCCTTTCACAATTTAATAATGGTGGGAAATATTTAGAAAGGTTTGAGACAGTTGTAAAACAAATAGATACAAATTTAGACTTTATAGAAAACCCAGAAAAACAAATTAGGTTAGATATAGAAAGATTAAAAGCAGAAAATGCAGGAAAATACCAAAGAAAAACAAAAATAACAACAAAAGATTATAAATTCTCTAAGATAGAGGATTCAGAAATAGAAGATGAAAGTCCATGTACTTATAAGGTAAGTTCAACCACTGTAACAAAAGTGGGTATTGGAGAAATATTTGAAGGAGAGGGTATTAAGCTGATTAAAGGTAAAGGAAACGATGTTTTAGTCGGTTTTGATAGCCTTGGAAGATGCGTAAGACTATATGGTAATGATTTAAGTTTTAATAGACCTTGTGATTTAGCGGGGTATTTTGGTGTAGGAGCTGTAGATAATTATTTTGTACCATTGTTATCTCAAATAGACGATGGAAAATATATGTTAATCTATGATGATGGTCATTGCTCTTTCTTTGATGCTGAAGAAGTAAAACCAGGAGCTAGAAAAGCCTTAATAATCAAACAAGGGGTACCAGAAGAAGTGGGTACTAAGTTAAGATATATTTTCCCAATGGAAGATGTAAAAGAATTTATGGTTGTAAGACAAGGAAATAAGCTTGGTATCATTGATATGAATAATGTATGGGTAAAAGGTAGGTTGTATAGAACTGAGTTAGTGGAAACAGACCAACCTTTTGACAGTGTAGAATTTATGGACAAGGAAGAATTATACCAAGAAATACCTAATTGTGTGGAGTATATGAGTATGTTGACGGAGGTAGATGATGTTGAAGATGGAAATGAATAAAGAGGGGTACTGCTATAAAACCTCTCTTCAATCTAATAGAGTTAATATAGAATCAAGGCAATTTTTATCCTATTTAAGACCAGATATCCTTTTTAATAGTGAAAAAATGGATTTTAAGATGGAATCTGACAAAGGAAAGCTAACAATAAAATACAATGATGGTATTGACGAGCTGGATTGCTCAAGTAGAAGTCTGTTTTTATTCTTTTATCCATCTAAAGTGATTGAGGGTATGTTTGAATCATTCTCTATATCGGGAAATGAGGATAAAGTAATTTGTGATAAACTAAGTAATATGTTACAATGTAGTAACAAAAGGGGTACTTATGATTCAATAAATGATATAGCAAACTCAGATTGGGTAAATAACTTTGATGATATAAATGTAATCATTGAAACAGACGACAATAGCTTGGTATACTCATTAACAAAAAAATTAATAGGTAAAAACATTAAAGTATATGGAGTAAAGGCTTGTTAGGGGGTATTAAATGTCAACAGGTTTAGATAATCTAAGAGATTTAGGGGATAAATTAATCTCTAGTATTCTTAACTCTGATGAAGACTCCGTTGAAAGAAGAAAAAGACTGTTTAGATTTGCAAGTCCAAAATTATTCCGAGATGAAGCCTATGTATTGTACAGGGTTTTATATTCTTTTAGAGAAAAGAATATAACACCAGACGAGGAATTTATCTCCTTATATCTTATGAACAACAGGAAACTACTAACAGGTTCTAGTAAGTATATTGATATTGGTTCATACGGTGATATTGATGGAGATGAGGTAAGTGCCTATGTAGCAGGTGTACTAGAATACTTTAGAAGATTAAAAAGTAGTAAACCAGACGAAGACTTTGATTTACTATTCGAAAAATACCTTTTAGAATTTAAAAGAATAGAGCTTAATAGGGCTTTAGTGGACTCAAATACGATATTAACAGATTCTTTAGTAGTCAATAGACAAACATTAAGTGGGTATGAAGACTCTGTAGCTTATTTTAAGAAAAGAAGTGCAGAAATAGATGGTCTTGTTGATGCAAATCAGGGTAAGGGTTTTAGAACAATGGAAGATGTTATGCAAGATAACGAAGATAAGGGCGAGTCAGTGAAAGTATCTGACTTTCATATGATTGATGAGCTCAATGAGCACCTTGGGGGTATTTACTCAGGGATGATGTATCTTGTGTTAGCTCCACCTAAGGCTGGTAAGTCCAAGTTTTGTACTAGGATGGCTCACCAAGCCATGGTTGAGTATGGTCAGAATGTAACAGTTTGGGCAGTAGAGGGTGGAAGTAGTGCTTGGTTAGCTCAATTGAGAGCTATACACTTTGATTGGATGTATAATAGTGGTGTTGATGTAACTCAACAAAAGTTTGGGGTATCTCAGGGTGCTATAATTAGTGGAAACCTTGAACCAGAATTGGCAGCACTTGAGGAATCCAGTAGATTAGATTTAATGACAAATCAAAGGTATGGAAAAGTCCACTTCATAGACCGACCATTTTTGGTTGAAACCTTTTTAGAAGAGATTGATACATCTATAAGAGATAATAATAGTACTGTTTTAGTGGTTGATTATATGCAATTAATTTCTTCAAGAAACTCAAGAATGAGTGAAAGGGAAAGAATAGCTAATTCATACCCAAGACTTTTAAAGTATATCAAAGATAATGGGGTAGCAGCTCTATTACCTGCTCAGTACTCCCAAGAATCAGTTAAAGATATGCTAAAGATGAATGATATATCAAAAGCTGATACTCGTGTAATGGGTGGGGGTAGTTCTGAGATGACGAGAACAACGGACTTTTTGATTTCATTGTGGGCAACCACGGAGGATATTAAAAACCATAAGATGACTATTTTGCCGTCAACAGCAAGATTTTCATCAGTTTCAGATAAAATTGATTTGTATGTAGATGGTGCAAGTTGTTTATTTAGTTCAATAAAAAATTAAGGAGATGTAAATGTCAATGAACGAAAATATTTTAGACGGTGTTGTTGGTTTAACAGATGAAGAAAAGAAAGCATTAAGTGTAATTTTACCTAACGTATATTATGGAGCTCATTGGTGTATAATGGAAAAAGACCAAGATTTTATTAAAGAAGGTTTAGTAGAACTTAATGATGGATACCTTGTGGAAATGGATAGGGGTATTATTTTAAACACATTAATAAGATTAGCTGAAAAACTTCCTAAAAAGACTATACAATTTTATTCAGGGGAGTATGAGAAATCCTTGAAGAAATGTATGGATTATATGAAGTCTTTTAATGGGGGTACTGTAGCTATATGTGATGTTAGTGGATGCAATACTGTAATGTATGAGGGAAATTTAGTTCCTTGTTTTGGGGTAGATTTTAAATCATTCGCTAAAATATGTAGAAAATATAAATTTGATTTGGTAGTAGGAGGTAGAAAAATTCTAGTAGAAACAGTATTATCTAAAGAAGGTCAAAACCTATTCTTAAAATCTTGTAAATTAACAGGAAATGGTTGTGGCTTTGGTGTAGAAGTTGCTAAATAGTTATGAGTAATTTAGGTTCAAGAGTAAAAGGTTTAAGTATTGAAGAATACTACCTTAAGGAAGTTTATAGTAGGGGTGGCAAGTACACAAAAGGTCATCCAGTAACTGGTAGGCTTGTATTATGCCCTTTACACGACGATAAAAATCCATCTATGGGTTTTATTCACGGGAAGAATGGTGTGGAAAAATTCCATTGCTTTGGTTGTGGAAGAGCAGGTGATGTTGTAGACCTCCATATGGGAATAAGGGGTACTAAGGACGAGGAAAAAGCCTTAAAAGAGGTTTGTGATATTCTAGGGGTAGAATATAAAGAGGCTTTATCTGAGAAAGAAGAAACTAATTTATTCTATGACAGGTTAAATAAGATAAGAACCTATAATACCTCATCAACAGAGGCATCTTTTAGCAGGTATTTAAGACAAGCAGGAACAAAAGAGGAAAGAAATAGGGTACTATTAAACACCCTATGGTTAAAGGAGAGTGTAGATGGAGTTAATTAGAGATAGAATTTTAAATAAGTGTTTGCAGGCACATAAAAAGTTAACAGATGCAGCTTATGACCATTTAGAATTGGCAGTAAAGAGATTATCAATATTACCATTTTTAAAAGATGTAAGGGTAAATGATGGAAAATCAGTTAAGGATGGAAAAAATAAAGAGGAGTTATCTTTTATTTACAACTTATATATTAAATCTAAGTATGGTATGGGAGAAATACTCTCCACAAATACTAGTTCAGGTGTAAAAGCTAATTTTATAATGGTTACAACTGATTTTAAAGAGAAAGACTTATTAAATCTTGAAAAAGAGTTGGATGAATTTTTAGCAGTAAATTTATAATAGATTTAAAAGGTAAAATAATATGGTAACAACACGTGAACAATTGAAAAATTTATATAAAGACTTAGAAGAATTTAAAAAGTTACTTATGGACAGCCCTGTAATATGTAAAATTGTAGCAAGAGAGCTTTTAAACCTAATAGATGAAGTTAGAGGTTATGATGAAGAATGGCTAAAGAAAAATCATAAGAATATAGAATTATTGAAATCAGTTTATCATAATGGTAATAATCTTAAAGAATTTGTTGAAATGTTATCAGTAGAGCTTATTGGGTATCTTAATGATAATGCATATACTCTATATTCTTATTGGGGTTGCTTAATACAATTTACCTTAAAGAATGATTGGCTGGGTATTAATTTACGTGGATATGCAACAAGTGTTACTCTTAAAGGGGTAAAAGTAAAGGCTGTAAAGGGTAGATTAGCTACAAGAGGTGAAATAAAATCTATTGAAGATATTGATAATATACCAAATAGTTGGTTAGAAGAGTACAATGATTGGATAGAATTAGATTTAACAAAAGAATAAAAGGGTATAAAAAATGAATATTGAAGAAAGACGTAATATAGCAAAAGGATTGTATAAAGACTTAAAAGATTTTGAGAGTTTCTTAGAAAAAAGTCCAAAAATCTGTAAATTCTTGGCAGAAGAGATTTTAGACTTTGTAAATGAATATGACGAAGAAAATAGAAGTTTTTTAAAGTCTGTTTGTGATGGAAAGAATCTTAAAGAATTTGTTGAAATGTTAGCAATTGAGAATATAATACATTGGAACGAAAACAGGTATATTTTGTATGCTAAATGCTGGCATTTTAATCTTGGTTCTTCCGTACAAATAACCTTGACAGATAATTGGTTAATATTCAACTTTTTAAGATATGAAGCAGGTTATGAGCTTAGAGGTCTGAAAGTCAAACCTGTAGAGGGACAATTAAATACCTATACAATAAAATCTATCAAAGATTTGGATACAATGCCAGAAGATGAGTTGATAGATTTGATGGAATGGTAAACTTAAGGGGTACTAAATGGATATTGAAGAGAGACGTAAAATAGCAATAGATTTATACAAAGACCTCAAAGATTTTGAGGGTTTCCTTATAGAAAATCCTGTAGTTTGTAAAGCTTTAGCAGAATGGCTTAAAGACTTTCTAAGTGAATATGACTTAGAAAATTTAGAATTATTAAATTCTGTTTGTAAGGGTAAAATCCTTGAAATAGAAATATTTGTTAAAAAGCTAGACATTGAAAATATAATATATTTAAACGAAAATACATATATTTTATATGCTAAATGTCGAGATTTTGATTTTGGCACTTCTGTACAATTAACTTTGAAAGATGATTGGTTAGGGTTTAGTTGTTTTGGGTATGAGTCAGGTATCAAGCTTAAAGGCGTTAAAGTCAAGGCTGTAGAGGGTAAATTAAATACCTATGCAATACATTCTATTATTAAAGACCTAAAGACAATGACAGAACCCGAATTAATAGACGCAATGGAATGGTAAAATCAAAGAAGGGGTATTAATGAAGATACTGGGTTTAGATATTTCAAAGAATTCAGGAGGTTTCACAGAATTTATAGATGGTACTTATAAAGCTCAAATACATTCAATAAATGTTGAGAAAAACGAGGAAAACAGATTTATTAAGTGTTTTAATTCATTAAAAGACTTTATAGAATTAAATTACTCCCAAGAAGAGTATGATTTAGTGATAATAGAGGATATTTTCTTTGAAAGTAATGTAGATACCTTTAGAGTGTTATCTGTATTGAATTTATGTGTTGATTGGTGTGTGGATAATGGGGTACTCAAGACTAAAGAGTACCTCAAAATCAGTAATAAGACTTGGAAATCTTGGCTATTCATAAACGATAACCTAAAGGGTATGGAAGACAAGAAACGTATAAGGCTGAATGTAAAACAAAGAGGAATCAGTTATGATGGTTTAGATGGATTTCAGGATATGTATGACTCCACAGGAATGATAATGGGGTACTTCCAAAAAGATGATATTCAACAGAAAAGTAATACTGTCAAACAGAAAAATAATTTAAAATTATCTGATGTAAATTGCTTATATTACCTATTCAAAGAGGAATTAGACCAAAACATAAGACAAAGGGGTATTCAAGATAAGGACATCAAGTCATTTAAGATAACCAGAATGAGCAAAAACTCCCTATTAGAAATGCTAAGTAAAGATAGTGAGTGGGTACTTGTTTCAGAGTCAAAGGTTAATCTTGGAAATCTTGGAGAAGATTTGGGTTTAAGACCTCTTGTAGGTGGTGGGTATTGTGCATTTTGGTTGAAAAATGCTATTGAACCCAGATAAGTATTTTGGTAAAATACAGATAGAAAGTAAAAATTTGGGAGGAAAAAATGCAATTTGAAGAAAGATTTCCAGTGTTGGATAAAGACCTTGGAGTAAATGAAATTGACGGTGATGTGGAAAGTGTATTGAGTGAAAAACTTAATAAAAGTGAGAGAAATCAATTACTTTGGATAGTATCAGCAATAATAAAAGAAGACGGATACGATGCCATTAATAGTTGGGAAGATATTGAGTTCCTAGCTTATAAGAATGGCTCTAAGCTCTCAGAGCTTAAGGGGTATCAAAACGTTAAAGGTGTACTTGATTTCTTCTGGTCTGGTTTGGGGTACTGTTATGTAATTTATGATGATGGTATTTGTTTACCTTATGATTGGGATTGTGGTACTCTTGAAAGAGATGTTGTTGAACAACTTTATAATTAATTTAAGTAATTTAAAATGGATGTGGAGAGGGTATTGATTCCTCTCCACTTTTTTGTTAAGATATAAATATAAGATTTGTATTTGTAGATATTGGGAATAGTTTAATAATACGTGATAAGGAGTAAAAAAATGAAATCTATTCTAAGAAATTTTAAATTAATGTGGAAAAACGAAGTAGTTGCAGAAGTAAGAAAAGGTATTTTGTATAATTATTCAGAAGACCTTTGTAAAAATCCTTTGTATTTGGCTAAGTCCATTGATGAGGTAAATGAGTATTTGATTAACTTGGTTTCAATCAAAGAGGAAGATTATTGTGGTATGAATTTCCAAGAATTAGTAAGATTGGAATTATTAGATACAAGGGGTACTAAAAAAGGAAGTTATGTGTGGATAAAATTCCCACATAATGAAGATAATTGGGAAAAGGTTAAGGAGTTAACAAAATGATTGTAGAATTTGATGTGATGTGGGGTGGAGAGCTTGTTGCATCTGTTGTGATAGATGAATATAAGAGAAAATTTAAAATAAAGAATTTCTCAGATAACTTTATTAAGAACCCTATGTTAAACTTAGATACTTATAATTATCTATATAGTTTCTTAGACTCCAGAAGATATTCTCAAGGCAGACCAAATAGAAAATCCCTATTTCCAGAGGGTATTGAAGGTGATAGATGGAAAGAATTACGCTATACCAAAGGAAGAGATTATGATGATTTAAATTGGTTTAAGTTTAAAGGTGATAAATCTTATTGGGATGAAGAACAACATAAAGTAATTGATATAGAGAGTAATTAGTATTTTTCAAAAAGTAAGAGAACGGGAGAAGAGGTATGAATAATACAAAAGTAAAAATAAAAGAAATATTGTCAGGGGTACAAACAGAGGGAAAACAGTACTTCAACGATGAAAGAATAGAAGAGTTAGAGTCTTGTATATCTGAATGTAATTATCAAACAAACCTAAAAGAGGCAGGAGAGCAAGTTGTATCTGATGCTATTTACGATAAGTTGGTAGAAATGTTAAGAGTGGTAAAGCCAGATTCTTCTTTACTGAATCAAATTTGGGAAGAAGATGGAGGTATTACTGATTACAACGACCAACTAATAAAACACCCTATGATGTCAATAAACACGGTAAAGAATTTAGATAGTAAGTTCTTTACAGACTTTTATCAGGTGTTAATGCAAGACTCAAGACAGGTAATTGATTTATTTGCAAGCTTTAAGTTGGATGGGCACGGGATAAGGGTAGTTTACTTGGATGGAGAGTTAGTATTAGCAACCTCAAGAGCAAGAGCAAGTGCTGGTAGAGATTTAACTAAGCAGTTAAGGTGGTTATTGGGTACTAGAAACGAAAGTTTAAAAGGTCTTGGTCTTGTCGAGATAAGGGGTGAGTTATGCTTACCATTGTCTAATCTTGAAAAGGCAAGGGGATATAACCCAGATATAAAGTCTGCATTTAGTGGAGTAAGCTCATTAGTAAGACCATCAACTACTGAAGAAGAGGTTAAATTACTTTCATTCCTTGCTTATAGGGTTTACTCAGACAATATACAATTTACAACAAGGGAAGAAGAGTACAATTATTTGATTTCTTGTGGTTTCAAGGCTCCAGAATTTGGGGTACTAGAATTAGACAAAAATAAAGATGTATATGGCACTATTGAAGGCTTAGTAAATGCCTTTGAGGGTGAATATGCTAATTATGATATTTTCTGTGATGGTGTAGTATTAGAGTATAACAATAAAGAGAAAGCAAATTTACTTGGAGATGATGGTAGAGCACCTTATAGTTCAGTAGCTTTAAAGATTGGAGTATGGGGGCAAGATATGTATGATGGCTTTGTAAAAAGGATAGAGTGGACAAAAGGTAAAAGTAAGTTAAGTCCTGTGGCTATAGTGGGAGAAAACCCTAACAATGCTAATGAAGGGGTACTAACAGCTCAAGGAAATACTGTAAGCCGAGTTCCTTTGTATGAACCTTGTAATATCCTAATCTTAAATGCTTTCATTGGTAGAAGATTGAAATTTAAGTATGGAGGAGAAGCTGGGGTAGTTCCATTAACTCAAAGAGGAGAGCTTTTAACGGAAGCAATAGTAACAAATTATTTGGAGGCAAATTAAAATGATAACAAGTTATGGAAAGAAAGTATATGCAAGAGCTAAACAAACACTTGGTGTAAAAGCTGATAAGTTGAAGGTAAAAGAGAAAGATAATTTAAGAATGTGGTTTCTTAAAGATGATAAGTTAGAAGATATTAGAAAAGTTGAAATTAATGTACAAGTTATCCCTTTGACAGAGGAAGAGAAGGGGATTCAAAAGACTAATGAAATTTTTGCAGTATTTGCTAATGGACCTAAGTGGGATTGTTATTTCTCTGTATCTCATAATATTGAAGATACCAGCAAAATAGCTAGTTTTAATTTTGTTATTTGGGATAATCAGTTACAAGTAAGTACTAATAAGATTAAACAATCTCAAGGAGATTATTATCTTTACCTAGCTAAATATGAGAAAAGACGTAAATGGCATATTTGTGGAATAGAAAAATTATAAATTAAATAAAGAGTAAAAGGGGTTTTTAAAGTGAGTAAAGTTTCAGATATAGTTGTTAACACCATACTTGAAAAAGTTAAAGAAGATGGGTTAATGCCTTGGCAACAGCCTTATAAATACCATAATGCTTTTAATTATGTATCTATGAGATCTTATAGTGGAATTAACCGATGGCTATTACCAGCAGGAGAGTATTTAACGAAAAAACAAATTGATGAAATAAACAAAAATAGAGAAAACCCCTTTTTATTCCAAAAAGGGATAAGATGGTATATAGTAGTATTTTATACAGAGTCTGATTCTAAGAAGTTAATGGAAGTACCAGATGGTATAGATTATTCAAAGGCAAAAGTTGAAGACAAACTGGGGTACTGCAATAACAATTTGCTTATTTATGCAGGAAATAGAAAATGCAAAATTAGAAGATTTATAATGAGGTACTATAGAGTATGCGAAAGAAACCATCTTAAGACTAAAGATGGAGAAATGCTACCAAGTAGAATTGATAATGAAGTAGAAATAAAGTATTTTAAGCCTAAGGAAATTCTGGATTCTTATTCTCAAAGAGAGGGTATTAACATGGAATACAGAGGTGATATTCCTCATTATAACCCAAATAACGATACTTTAGTATTAAATAGTGATACTGTAAGTGAAGAGGAATATTGGGGTACTGCTTTTCACGAGATGATGCATTCAACAGGAACAGCAAAAAGATTAAATAGAGAGTGGTTTAAAAACTATAAAAAGTTTAGAGCTGAGGAAGAATGCCTTGCTGAGATGGGAAGTGCTTTATTGTGTGGTGAGTGTCTAGGCATTAAGGCTGAAAAGCTTATAGATAATCAGGCAGCTTATGTCAAAAGTTGGAGTCAGTTTATGAAAGACAAAAGTAGTACATTCTTATCGGTAGCAAGTCAGGCTGAAAAGGCTTTTAGATTTATAATGGGGGATTCAGTAGCTAATGAAAGACAAGAACATTAAAGAAGTTAAGCATATTTTGTTTATGATGGCGAGGTCATTTGCAGAAGGTGGGTATGAATATAATTTTGTTAGAGATTGTTTCTTGGGGTTAGTTTCAAGAAAGAACGGGTATAAAGTAAAGTTTATATTCAGTATATCTTGGTTTAGTTCTGAAGTAATGGTAAAAGTAAGGTTAAGAAAAAGAGAAAAGGTTATGGAATTAATTGGTTGTACTACCAAGGGAATTATAAAATTACTAGAGGAAAACTTAGACTCCAAGTTTAAAAGAATAACATTAGAATCAAAATATGATAGTGATGTGGTAATAAAGGTAGTAAATGGTTTAGAAAGCTTTAGAATTTAATAAAGGAGATTATGTATGAGTGAAGAATTTGTAAATGAATTTGAAGATGATGAAGAAATAGACTTAGACGCACCTAGTGAGTGGGCAGACGATGATGAAGATTTAGATGCACCAAGTGAATGGGGTACTAGTGAGTGGGAAGATGAAGAAGTTGATTTAGACGCTCCTAGTGAATGGGGTACTGATGAATGGGAGGATGAAGATATAGATTTAGATGCTCCTAGTGAATGGTCAGATGATGAGGATATAGATTTAGATGCTCCTAGTGAATGGGAAGACGACGATGGTGAGGACTTAGATGCCCCTAGTGAGTGGTCAGATGATGAAGAAATAGACGAATCAATAGATTCAGTAATTGAAGAAAGTAAATCAGTTGGGGTATTAAGTTTTGATAGATCAAAATTTACTACTTATAAGGAAAATATAAAGTTTAGTGATTTAACTTATTCAGTTCCATTAAAAGATTACCGTTCAGATACCTTTAAAGGATTAACACAATCTGTAAGTGAATTGGGTATTGTTAGTCCAATCCACGTAATGGAGTTAGAATCCTATAAAGAGCACCTAGAAAATGGTGGTTCAGACAATGATTTTGAAGGAGAAAAATATTTACTTCTCGATGGCTTTAGAAGGGTATTTGCAGGTGTTAAGGTAGGATTAGATTCCTGCCCAGCAGTTGTATGGTCTTTTAAAGATAGCGATGTTGGGAGAGAGGCGTCTGTAAATTTATCTCTAATACTTAATAAGAATCAAAAACACAATTGGAAAGAAGTATGGGGTATGTTTGAAGTTTTAGAATTAAACGAGGTAATGGCTCCAAGTTCTCTAGAATACCTTTTACAGCTTGAATCTGGGGATGCTATGAAATTAAAGGATGTTATGTTGTGTGAGTACGACGAGGTAAAAGAGGATTTACTCTCTAACAAGAAGAACCTTTATCAAGCTTATAATCAATTACAAAAGCTAAGAAAAGAAGAAGATAAGTTACAAATGGAAGATAATATGGGTATTTCTGTAACTGAGAGTGGGGAAGCAGTAACAGAAGACCAAGAAAGACCTAGGTTGTCAGATAATGAAGTTAAAGAGGTTTTAGACCTTGTAAACTCTGATGATGTTGAATTCTCAGATGACAACTTTGGAGAATGGAGTGGAGAAGATTTACCTGATAATTGGCAAGACCGTAAAGCAGGGGATAGAATTGATGAGGATTTAAGACAATCAATTCTAGAACGTGATAGATTTACTTGTCAGGTAAGTGGTTTTGGTAAAGGGTTAAAACCTCACTATACACGTAAATTACTTCGTGTTCATCACTTGGTGTTTGTTTGTGATGGTGGAGTTGACTCTGAAGAAAACCTTATAACTCTATCAGGGGATATACACGACTTACTGCACATTATTGTAGCAAATAATGGTAAATTGGGTATTTCAAAAGAGGATTATGAGAAGCTAGATGACAATACAAAAGAAATGTATAAAAAATTAATGAAATATGTAAATATAGCTCTTGAAGCTAAAACAAGATTAGGTAAAAAGGGTTCAGATACTGAATACAAAGCTGAAAAGAGAGATCCTTTTTGGACTAGTTTAGAAAAGGAGTAATAAATTGTCTAAAATTAAGAAATTTATTTGTGTATTGTTTTCAGCTCTCTTTATTTGGGGTACTAGCCCACTAAAAGAATCAAAAGCTGATTACGATAAGAGCAAGTATAAGCGTGAAGACCCTACAACGTGGATACAGCAGTATGCAGAGGGTGCACAGTTACCTCTAGGGCGATATGCAAATGGTTTTACCTTGGGTGGTCATGGTTGTGCTGTACACTCTGCCAGTGCTATGTATGTAAAATATGGTGCTAGAAAGCGTGGATATATACCTAAAGACTTCAGAGAAGAGGCTTTAAAGTTGAATGCCTCAGGTAAAACTGGAGGAATAACGGATGGAGGGGGTATGATGTGGGCAGGTGTAAGTAACCAGTCTAATGGGTATTTTGCAAATCCAACATCTTTAAGCAATCCATCTAAGGCTCAGTTAGTTGATTTATTAAAAAAGAACTACGGAATAATTGCAGAAGTAGCATCAAAATCAACTAAAGTAAGAAGTGGGTTTGGTACACATTATGTATTCCTTGATAGTGTAGATAAAGATGGGGGTATTAGAATTGTTGATAGTGGTTGGCATTTTGAAAAATTATCTCAGTATGGGAGTGAGGATTCAACAGTTTCTATAGCTTGGATTTATCAGCCTTTAAAGAACAAAGACGCTCCATCATTATATGAAAATAAAGGAAATTTATCAGAATCAGGAGATAAGAAATACGATAAAAGCGAGGGTAAGAAGAGTGATTCTTTTATCTTAAAAGAGGAAGACCTAGTTGGGTTAGAGAAGTTACAAGGGAATGAGCTTGAGAAAATGCAAGAAAGCCTAGATAATCTAACAACATCTTTTTTAACAGATAGACACGATTTAGATAATGCAAGCCAAATGAAAGAAAGGTTAGAAAGTAACAAAGACCAAAAAAGAAATAGAATTGTAAGAATGGCAATATCTCTTTTTGGATGGTTAATGGTGTTATTTAGTATAATAAGATTGGTAGTTGCTATTGTTGATGTTAGAACGGGAAGTAAGGGGTACTCCCTCTTAAATGTAGGAAATAAAAGAGTTGTAAAATTGGATAGAGGAGAGGTTATAAAAGGAGAGAAAACAGTAACATTTCAAAGAGTAATACTACATAATGCAATAATGATGTTGTGTGGTTTTCTTGTGTTAGCTGGGGTACTTTTTAAAATCCTTTTATTATTTTTGTAAGTGTATTCAGTTTTTTGTTATTGTTTGGTAATATAGTATTAGAAATTCAAAGTTGGATTTCTAATTTTAAGGTTATGATATTATGGAGGTAAGAAATGTTAGGAGAAACAAGAAGAGTAAGAATTATAGGTATAGACCAAATTTTAGGTTCTATAACAGCAAATGAAGAGATATTTACAAAGTATATTGCATCAAAGTGTGAAACAGACGAAGAATTATCTAAAGCTGAGGAAGATGCTAAAAAAGTAGCTGAAATGGAAGGTAAGGAAACAATATTTTATCGTGATAGCGAAGGAAACCCAGTATTAAAAGGATATCAAATTAAAGGATTCTTGAAATCAGCAGCAAAAGCCTTGAGGGGTACTTTTGATGTAATGGGTTCAGGAACAACATCTCAAGGTAAGATAGATACCTTAATTTTTATCAATCAAGACGATATAAACTTTTATAAAGACGGTAAAAAAGTAACAGATATTGATGGGTACTTAGAAAGACCTTTAAGAGCAATGACAGCTCAAGGACCAAGAGTATCATTGGCAAAATCAGAGGTAATAAATAGTGGTTGGACTGCTGAATTTGATGTTACTTTTATAAGTGATGTTTCAGGTGGAAGAGCAAAAACTTATACTTGGGATACAATTGAAAAGATGTTTGAATATGGTTCATTAAATGGGTTACTCCAATGGAGAAACTCAGGTAAGGGTAGATTTACCACTGAATGGCTAAGTTAGTAATGGTAGAGTAAATTCTAGTTCGTATAGGCATTGCATAGAACCTACTGTAAAGTATTAAATATGTTAAAGGGGGTTAAAATCCCCTTTTAAGTGTGAAATGCTGAAGTGATGTCTTGTCAAGTTGTGAAACGTAAATGTGCTGTGCTGATAAGCAAAGTATTGTTTTATTTTGTAACTGTGAGGTAGAGTATTGTATATTTCCGTAAGAGTAGAGAAGACCTGTGTTTTGTTTTGTGAGGGCAAAGTTCGGTTTTGTTTAGTAAATTCAAAAGTAAAGCCTAGTCAAGTGAGTAAGGTTAAGGTAGAGTGATGTATGTCTTTGTTAGTAAAGTAAGAGTACAGTGACGAGACGTACCTCTTTGTGATGTTTTGATAGAGTAAAAGTAATGTGATTTAGAGTTATCTAAGTTTCGTAATGGTAAGGTTATTCTTTGATGGTTTAGTAGAGTAATGGTTTAGTAGAGTAAAGGTAAAGTAACGTGCTGTAGTTTCAAGTGTAATGACGTTAAAGTAAGGCGAAGCTATGTTGGGTGACTTCTAGTTTTGTTAAAGTAGTGTACCTGAAAGTGAAGATAAGTGGTGGTACAATAGATTAATTTAGTGTAGAGCAAAAGTACTGTAGTGTATAATAACGTTAGGGTATAATAATTAATATAGATTATGCAAAGGTATAGATGAGTCATGTAATGGTATAGATATGTATAATAATGTATAACAATGTTGTGTCAGCAAAAGAAGAGCAACGAGAGCAGCGAACCGAAGAGTAGGGGCAGTAATAGAAAAGTGGTGTACGGACCAGTCAGAGTGTGGTGTGGTTTAGTAATGCAAGAGTAAGGTGGGGAACTGTCCAGTTGGATTGAAGAAAGGGGTACTTAATGTGGGTTAGTGAGTTAAAGAAAGAAAAATCACTCCCTAAAGAGTTTTTAGATTTAATTCCAGATGTATGTGAGTGTGGAAGTGAGTTAGTAATATCTGAATCTTTAACAGGATTGCACTGTCCTAATCCTTATTGTTTAAGTAAGGTGGTAAAGAGGGCAGATGCTATGCTAAAGGATTTAGGTGTTGTTGGAATGGGGGAGAAACTTCTAGAGAAGTTCTTCCTTTATTATGATACAAGAAATCCTATGGCAGTATTTGCTTTAGAAGAAGGAGATGTTTTATTTGAGGGTTCATCAGTTGAAGTAGCAAGTAAAATTGTAAAACAATTAGATGAAAGACGTGAGATGTATTTGTGGCAGTTTTTAATGGTAAACAATTTACCAGCATTACAGACAACGGCAAAGCCGTTGGTTGAGGGGTACTCCACATTGAAAGAGTTTTATGAGGACTTTGAATTTGGTGGTGTAGACTTTGTAAGAGAAAGATTAGGTATATCTAGATGGTCATACCTCCAAGCAAGTAAAATATCAAATTCCTTAAATCAGTATAAAGATGACTTATTCCAAGCTTTAAGATGGGTTAAGATAAAGGAATTAGGAAATATCCAAGAGATTGAAATTTGTATATCTCAAGGGGTATCAGGTTTCAAGTCGAAAGGGGAGTTTGTTAAGGCTTTAAATGAAGAATTTGGAGATAAATATCTATTTATCAATAATTCATCCTTAACTAAGTCAACTAAGTTCTTTGTTTGGGAGGGAAATAGAGTAACCTCTAAGGCAAAGACAGCGGAGAAGTATGGTACACCTACATTCAAAGGTGTAGATTTAATAGAATATTTTAGAAATAAATAGAAAAGTGAGGTTTTGGTATGGAAAATAAATTATCTAGAGTTTCTGACGAAATTCTAAACAATGAAGAATTAATTGAAAGAATTAAAAGAGGAGAAGTAGAGGAAGTAATCAAAGAAGTTCAAGAAAAACTTAAAGTTAAATTAAGTAACGTTGAATTAGCTCTTTTAAGAAAAAACTTAAATCCAATTAAAGGTAAATAATACTAAAGAAGGGGTACTAAAATGTTTTTTAAGAAAAAGAAAGAAAATAAATTTAAGATAGATGCAAAGAAAATTTTATTAGTGTTAGCTGGTCTTTTTATTTGGAATAGAAGTAAGAAATGCTAATTCAGGAATTTGTATAGGATGAAGTTAAATTAAGATTAAAATAAGACAATGCATCAATTCATAATATATGAAGCTAAATGTTTAGATTTCGTAGAAGACAGTGATTTATTGTGGTGTATTGGGGTTAGAGATAGTATATAAAGAGGTAAGTAAATAAGAATGTGTAATAACTGTAAATGCAAAGTCGATAAAGTAGTTTTAAAATATGAATGTGAGTATGAAATATCTAAATCAAGTGAGGATAGTGGTTTTGATGTAAGATGTATTGAAGATATCAATATTAAACCTATGGAAGTCAAGATGATAGATTTGGGTATTAAGCTTGAAATTCCTAAAGGATATGAAGTTCAGCTAAGACCAAGAAGTGGATTAAGTGCTAAAGGATTGTTAATCCAGTTTGGAACCATTGATGAGGGGTATAGAGGAGAGGTAAAAGCAGTTGGTATCAACTTATCAGGTTCTGAAATGATATTCTCTAAGGGAGAAAGAGTTGGTCAGTTGGTTGTAAGTAAAATTCCTAGTGTTGAGGCTGTAAGGATTGAGTCTGTAAGTAAAGACACTGATAGAAGTGATAATGGATTTGGTTCAAGTGGAATGCTTTAGAGAATTTAGAGAGGGTATTAACTTTCTTTGAGATTTGTGCTATATTATAACTGTAGCTGGGAAGTGCTAAAGCTTTTGTGGATGAAAAGTCATTGGTAACATAAAGTGAAAGAGGGAAGTTCTCTTTTAAAATAAAATAATTCGATAAGTTTATTGAAATATTTTACTCCTATTAAGAAACATTTATATATTTTGATTTGTAAGTTTGCTTTAATTCGCCCAACACGTTAATTCATCTTATGTGGTAATACTATGAATTAACTCCTTAAATTGCTAATTTAAACGGAAAATTTTAAAGTAAACAAATTAAAGGAAAACCCAGCTACTCCTTTATATTATTTATATGGTTTGATGCCATAATCCCAAATTCTAGCGTGGGTGGTAGCATCATGAGATGTAAGATGGTTGATAAGATTGGGAAGAACTGGAAATAAAATCTTACAGCAAGCATTTAAAATGAGATTGAGGGGTACTAAAATTCAATTTCACATCTCGATAAAAAGACATTTCAATTTTGAGATGTCTTTTTATTTTTTGTAGGGGTGTTTTATTCTTCTTGCTTTTGTGCTATTATAGATACAAGATAAATTGTTGGAGGGTTAAGAAAGTGATAATAAATGAAAATCCAATTGTAGCTTTAATATTAAGAGATGAAGACATAGAAAATTTAAAAAAGCTCTTTTTTGGTGAGAAAGATGATGTAAGTGTAAACTTAAAAGATGGAAGTTTAAAATCTTTCTTGGAAGTCAAGGGGTATTGTGTTTACGAGGTTCTAGAATGGATTGTAAATTGGATTTTTTCTTTTGAAGATGTACCTTATAAAGGTTTAGACAGTTTTGAGGAAATAAAAATTTATGATGTAGAAACTAATTTAGAAGGTCTTATAAAAGGATTTAGATTTGTATATGACTCAAAAGTTTATTCATATGTAATTAATTTAGATGAAATAGTAATAGCAATTTATCAAAACCCAGATGAGGTGGTATAAATGAAAATACAAAGATTTAAAGGTTACTTAAAGGGTACTACATCTTTGATAGATGGGTTAATACCTTATAAAGATGAAGATGCAAAACAATATAGATTTATTAAAGATTTATATTGGATTGATGGTTATGAGTATTCTGCTGAAACTTATGATATTGCTGAATTTGATTCATTAGAAGAATATTTTGAAGAAGTAGATGTGGTAAAATGAAACCAGTATTTTCAATATGTGGTATAATTGATTTAGAAGATGTATTCATAAATCATAAAGAGTTTAGAGCTAGTAAAGAATTTAATTTATTTTTTAACAGACTAGACACAATACATCAAGACTCATTAAGATGTCTATTATCAAACTTAATAAGGATTGAGGGTTGTGAATATCAGGGAATTGGGGGTATTACATCTTTAAGCTTTAATTTAGATGAAAATAAACCCAACCCAGATGATGTACTCTGTGAACTATCCTTTAAGTACCACGACAAAGAGTTCAATTACCTAGTAATAATTGACAATCAAAAATTAGATGTTTACTCATACTTGAAAAGTTGTCCAAGTTATGAGTTAAGTAAAATAGATATACTGTAACATATATTGTTCATATTTTTCTCCAGAGAAGAGGTATCTTACTTTTTTGTAAGATACCTTTTTTCTTTGAGATTTTATTCTAATTTTCTTTGTTTTGTGTTATTATCAATATAAGGTGTATTTTAAAGATTATTAAGTAAAGGAGAAAATGCAATGAAATTAGTGGTTTGTAGTAGGGAAGAAGCAGAGTCAATAGGTAAAGATAAATTCATTGATAATGGGGTACTCCATCTAGTATATGTAAGTGAAAGTGATGAAAATTCCCTAAAATATATTAAATATTTTTTAAGTGAGAAAGATTTCAAGATAATCAGCATTGAAGACTTAAAAAATACAGAAAAAGAAAATAAGTATGTAGTTAACCTTGAAAACAGATATGTAAATCAACGAAAGTTAGGTCAATTACAGGAAAAATACCCTAATGTAAGATTTACTGGAAATGGGTTAATGAATCAGGATTGTGTGAAGTTAGGGGTACTAACAAAAGAAGAATTAGAAAATAGATTATCTTGCAGAATAAAGGATAAAAAGCCTTTTGTATATAACGAGATTTTAGAAATAGTTCCTTTTGTCAAGGGGTTAGAGTACAATGACTTCTGCAAAGACGATGTGGAAGAAGAATTTGTGAAATTCACATCAGCAAAGAGAAAGAAAGTGTCAGGAAAGGCAAAATCAAGATTTGGTAAGACCTTTAAGAAAAAGAAGAAACTATTTAAAGATGAGGGAATAGCATTTTAGGAGGGAGAAATGGAAGTAGTTCATGCTTGTATAGCATATAGAGATAACCACGTAATGGGTATTCTAAATGAAGATGAAATAATTTACAGTAAAAGTTCAAATTACTTAGAAAAAGATAACGATAAAGCAAAAGCATTGATAAAGATACTAAGAGTCTTGCAAGTAAGAAACTTTAATGGGGTACTAAAAGTCCAATTAACGGGAAAGAATTTTGAGAAATGGATGAGGGGTACTGTAATACCAAAAGAAACTTCAATAAGGGCAGATATTCTCCAAGAAGTTTATTTTTTACTTAATAGTTCAATATTTGAGGTTGAATATGTACAAAAGGGAAGAATAGTTGTTGATAATGTCAAAATAAAAGAAGAAAAAGGTGGGAACCTTGTTGAGTTATTTAATTCGTTAGAGGAGGAAGTAGATGAATAATATTTCAGAAGCAGTTGGTTATGGTATAAAAGCTTTAAGAATGACTCCAGACGAGTTTTTCAAGTTAATGGAAATAGCTAACAAAGATAAGAGTAATGACAGTTACGAATACTGGTTAGCAAGAAAAGTAGTGGGGTATTGTGAGGAGAATGGTTTATCATTCAACGAAATATTCACTAAAAAAGTAAGAATTCTTCACGACTTATCTAAAGACGGAAACACCACTTTCAGAGAAAATTTCATTCAGTTTATAAGGGATTACGCAGGTATTGATATGAGATTAGTTTCTACTGTAGATGGTATAAATTTGGATAAGAATGTAAAATTCAAGAATGAAGGGGGTATTGATATTGATGAGAACAATTTATTCTTCTTAAATGAAGTTAACCCTGAGTTGGCAAGAATTCTCCAAAACAACGAACCTGCCATCTTGGTATTTAATGCTGGAAAAGGTAAGATAGATAAAAATAATAACCTTGTTTTAAATGCCAAGAATTTTAATATTAGGTTGAGAAATGAATTTGATATTCTCTTGTATAGGTTAATTACTGTAGTAAGTGCAGTTGATTGTAGCAATATTACTTTTGCTTTTGTCAGTGATAGAGAAAGCTTTGCAGATATTGAAAGATACCCTCTTTTAGACTTGTTTACACAATATTTAAGATGTGAGAAAGCTTTTATGTTTAATCCTCTTGAAGTAAGTGATTCAGTGGTTAATAATGGTGATGTAATGCTTAGTTTTTGGAGAACAGAGTATTCTGAAAATAGCGTCAAGGCTGATATGGGTACTAAAGAAAGTTCTTGTGTGGCTAAGAACTTATCTTTTGACGGAGATGAATTTAAAGAAGTGGAAGATGTTTATTTCACTTACCCAGATAAAGAATATGAAGTCCCAGAGGAAGTAAGTAGTTTTAAAGATTTAATAAAGACATCAGTATACAACGTTTCCAATAAACTTATTCGTAAGAATGGGAACTTCTTTGGGGTACTAAAGGAACCAGTAAACTGTAAGGACTCTTTCAGAGCTCTTGAGGTGTATTGTTTACTTTTAAATGCTTGCTCTGATGAAAAAGTATTAAATTATTGGGAAGATATTTCAGATTTTGTAAAAGACAATTATTCAGTGTTATCCGTTGAGGCTTTATCTCTTTTTGAGTTTTGTAATGGTGCTTTAGGTAAATCTAAGGAAATGAATATTAAGAAAGATTCAATAGAAGAAGTATTAAACGCCTTTAACAATGAATCAGTCCTCAAAGAATTCTATATAAGAAAATCAAAATTAGAAAACAACCTAGAATTAGAGGGGTATTTAGATTGCTTTTTGGTGTAGGTGATTTAAGATTGTTGGAGGTTAAATAAGTATGTTATCAGATTTATTAAAACCTAAAAGTGTAATAATCCTAAGTACTAATTCTTCATTAGCTGAGATTTATGTGTATGATGTCATTAAATATAAAGCTAATGCATCAAAACAGGGTGTTATTGATGTTAAAGATAAAAAATCATTTAATGATATGTTAGAAAAAATATCCTTTGAGCCTATGATGGCTGATAAGTGGGTATTCAAACTAACTTATAAATCAATAAGAGCTCAATTTGAGAAGAATAAGAAGATTTTCGAGAAATGTGATAATGCATTCTTCCTTGTAGAGTGTGAGAAATACACAGATTTCCTAAAAGCTAAGAGGGGTATTTCTTGTACAGAGGTCTATATACACCAAGTAAGAGGCTTAGACAGGAATTTCTTGTTTGGGGGTTACTTAAGTGAGTCCTTACAGAGCTTTGTAAGTAAAGGGTATGGTGCAGAAAAGTGTTTTGAGCTCTATCATTATTTACAAGATGGTAACCCAGTACCTAAGTCCAAAAAAGAGATACAAGATATTCTTGGAGTAAGTGAAAGTTCAACAAGAGATTTTGTATTTTCACTGTTAAAGGACTTTAAGGGTACTGAGAGATCAAGAAGAATTCAAATAAGGAGCAAGTGTAAAGATATGAATTTTTTATTAACTCAGAATTCTCCAAGGTCTTTGTATAATTTTATATCATACGATTTAATGTCAATTTTGCAAATAAAACAGCTTTATATAAACGGAGATTTGTATGATAGTGTAACAAGTAACTTACCTGAGGGGTACGACTACAATAGACTATCAAGATACAATAGATATTTTGATAGTATTGTAGAAACTCCAGTAGAAAGAATTTTAATAACCTTAAAGGTACTTAAAGAGTATTTTTGGTGGAGAGATGAGGATGTCTTTGCTTTTATATATCGATATTACAGCACAAATCAAGAGGTATAAGAAATTTCTTATACCTCTTTTGTATTATTTAAGGGTATTATCCAGTAGTAAAGTATATTGATTTGTAGTTTAATTTTTGGTAAAGTATACATAGTGATAAAAATAAGAGGAGGTTTAAAATGTATTATATAACTAAACAGATTGGAAAAGATATTACTTTAAAGGAAATGGCTTATTTATTTGATAAAACAGGTAAGGACATCCTAATAAGTTTTAGGTCACCTTCAGCAGACAATAGAGAGAAGATAAACAAGCTAGTAGTAATTGGAAAGCACTTTACATCTGAAGAAAGTAAAGTTTTATTGGTTGATGTGAAAAAGGTAAGTAAGTTAAAGGAAATTTGCAATCTGTGTAGTGAAGATTATGAGGATTTAACTTATTTCAATAACTCAGAGGGGTACTTCTTATGTGAGAAAGGAAGTTCTAAGGTTGTTGATGTAAATTCTTTACCTATAAATGTTAAAAATAAAGCAATAGAGCTAAGTGATAGACGAACATCATTTATGGTAGCTGAGTAAGGGGTACTAAGATGTTAACATTCTTTGATAGAGTAAAACCTGTGAGTGGAGTTGTTTGGGAGAAATTTGAGTATTTAGGCAACAATTCCATAAATAAGGTTGAAAGTGATAAAAATAGAGGTATAACACGAGGACACACTTTAGAGATAATAAGCTCCCTATCAAAGGGAAGTGGATATTTTGATTACGAAGCCTATGAGTTTCAATGTAACCATAATGATAAAAATAATGATTTTAATACCTTAAAGAAAGTTCAGTATATAAACTTCGACCCTATGGATGAGGATGGTAATAACGTAAAATATGGAGAGATAAGTGTTGCATCCTTACCACTGTATGACGAAAGTTTTAAGCATATTGATAAGAAAAACGACTTAGACCGAACAATAAATTATCTATTGAGTTTAAGAAAAAAGATATTCTTTAAATATGGCTTTGATTGGGTAAGAGCAGTTGTATCATCCTTAGAAAACGATGAAGTTGCAATTGAATTATTAAGAGGGGTACTAGAAAATTCAAAAGAGTTTGAATTTATGGATAACTTAAGATACCTCTTGGAATCAGGGTTTGAATTTAAGGATAAATTAAATAAAATCATTAATGATACGAGTTGGATATATGATTAGAAAGGAAAGAAATGTTAAGAGGGTATTTCAAAGACAGTACAGATAAAAAATGGCAAATAAAGGGGTACGACTTCCAGACATATTTTGAGTTGATGGTTGAGTATCACGACAGTGATTTGGATTTAGACTTCACTGATGAAAGTATGTCATTTCATATGCTTGTAAAACCTACTAATATTGAGTATTCAGGTGTTAAAGGCGAACACGACCTACACGATGAATTTAGTAGAATGGCATCAATACTCTTCTATTTAAAGGAATCCTGTGTAAAGGAAAACGAAGAAGGGTACTACGACATAGATTACCAAGAAAGTGGTTTTAAAAGTGTAGTAAATTATATCACTGATTTAGGAAGTATAAGTCAAAAAATGGGTACTATGGTAAAAGTCCAATTTAAAGACGAATTATTCCTTGAAGAAGTTGGGGGTATTGTTAAGTTACCTTGGATTGATGAAAAATATACATTAAGATACAAAAATGAATTTACTAAACAGGTAAGAAAAGAGTATGTAAGTTCATTTGAAGGTATGTTTAAGGATATAGATACAATCATAAAGGAAAATCCAGATAGAGATTTTTCTTATATTTTACAAAAAGATTTATATATCGTAGATAAAGACAATCTAGAAGAAACTTTAGATATATTCAGAAACAAAAACAATCCAATATCATTTGATACAGAAACAGATGGTTTGTTAATAGATTTTAAAATGCGAGACAAGTTGGTTGGGATGATACTATCTCCTAATGAAGATGAGGGGTACTACTTCCCATTAAGACATACATTGGTAGAAAACCTCTGTGATGAAGAAGAAATTCCAGAATTCCTTAATATTTATTTTAAGGATATTTTAGAACACAAAAAGTTGATAATGCATAACGGTTCATTCGACTGTAAGGTAATGCAAGGAGAGGGTATTGATTGTAATTTATACTTTGATACACTTCTGGCTTTCAGATTAACCTTATGGAATGAAGATGTGTCTTTGAGACTTGGTTTGAAGCCTTTAGCTAAAAGATTTTTAGGTCATGATTCTTTAGAGTTAGACGATTTGGTTTATGGGGGATGGAACGAAAATCTATCATTTAGAGATGTACCAAAAGAACTTGTAAGATTGTATGGTTGTATGGATGGGGTAAATACCTATGCTTTATACAACTATATTATCAGACAAAACCTTTTAGAAT
>QWBY01000169.1_pt1 | contig 135928 bp, 127 predicted proteins | sample 1972471 | NCBI WGS metagenome assembly QWBY01 (sample SAMN09866722, study PRJNA288562) | Human gut metagenome isolate term6_stool, whole genome shotgun sequencing...
GGCAACGACGGTTCAGGTTCAGGGCTGGATGCGGATTTGTTGGACGGTAAACATCTTGGTAATGTAGGAGATAGAGTAATGCGTCAAATTGGCTTCCCTTATTACAATGAATTTGGTTCTAATGATACTAATGTTTATTTAAGAAAGGTATTAGGTTGGTGTTATAATAATGTTAATACAGGCGCATCCGATACTCTATTTGTTGGAGTTGGGCATCCTAACGCATTAGGTAATATGCAAATACAGTTGTATTGCGCTGACGGAATAAACAGTGACGGATACCCAAGATACTCATCAGGTGTATTTTTCCCGTTGGATGGTCTCCCTTCTATTTTCGGTACTAATGATTATAATTATTACCAACATACTTTAGCAACAACTGACGGTAATGTCTACTCCGCCACCAAGTTGCAAACCCCTCGCACAATATTCAGCAAGCCTTTTGACGGTACAAGCAATGTAACAGGAGGGGCTAAATTTAATGGTATCTGCATTGAGACAGATAACAACGGAAATGATAGCGGAAGAGGTAGTGAGATAAATAATTATGTCGATAGTCTATACTTACAGCATGCTTCATCTAATAACTTAATTTGCTGTATGGGTGGCGGCAACGTCGGCATAGGCACTTCATCGCCAAGTTTTAAGCTTCATGTGAATGGAGATATTGGAGTAGTTGGAACTATTTACTATGGCCATCTTACAGGTGGCAACGAGCGCAACTTGCTATACCAGCAAATGGCAGATAATGATTTATTCCGTATTAGGTGCGGTGGCCCGTCAAATCAAGGCTGGGTAGAGATTGCAACAGCGGATGACGGCACAGAACCTATCTATGTAAGGCAATACACAGGTGAATTTGCATCGGTTACAAGAACTACAACGCTATTGGATGAGAATGGAGACATGAGGCTTGCCAGTAGTATATTTTCGGGTAATTGGTTTCGTTCTACTGGTAACACAGGCTGGCTTAGTGATACCTATGGCGGCGGTATATACATGGAAGATTCCACTTGGGTAAAAGTGTATAATGATAGACATTTTCAATGTCGAGGGACAATTCTCGGATATAGATATACTACCAATAGCAATGCCGCCGCCTTTTCGTTTGATAAGCCCGGCAGTTATATGGCAGGAATTGGCTCAGGCGGAAGTGACAGCTTGGTTCGCTTAGGGCCTTGTGATTCTACTGGAGAATGGCATGACTGGGGCGGTCAGACATGGCAATTGTACGGAAATTTCCTTACCACTGGCGGAATAACCATGTACTCCGACTTAAGAAAGAAGAACGTCCTGAACAGCATCATCGTACCTCTTGACGTAATGGCAAACGCTGACCTTTTCGATTACACTTTCAAGACGGATGAAAAATGCAAGGTCAGAGCAGGAACGAGCGCCCAGTATTGGAACGTATTCCTTCCACAGGTGACAGACACAGACAATGAGGGCTTCTTCACAATGAGTTATGATGTGCTTGCAACTACATGCGTACTGTCTATGGCAAAGCATTTCCAAAGATTTTTGATAGAGGATTTTGGCAGACACGAAACAGAGATAGAAAGATTAAAACGCGAGAATGAGGATATGAAAAACCGTATTATCGAACTGGAAAGGAGGGCAGCATAATGGCAATAATACCCGATACCAATATTAACCTGTCAAACAACATCGGTGCGGTGCTGAGGGATGCAGGGGGTAATGTTAATATCAATTATGCGCCAAGCTTTTTTACGGCGGATACAAATATTAGAGAATGGGCGAAGTATAAGCCGTTCAAATACCCGAAAAACTTTAACGTAACCGATAATGAGCGCAGTTCAAGAAACTGGGGGTTGTCTAATGTGCCGTATTGGGACAATGTCAATTACATGGCTGATTATGTCCGTAACGGCTCGCCTCTTGCTGGAAATTGTGGTACTCCTTATTTTGCCTATATACCTCCAGTCGGTGGCACTTCGGAACCCCTAAGACTTGAAGATTTCAGGGGATATTATACTGAAGCCGTACAACCATATCTACCTTATAATGACTCTGTAATGATGGCTGACAACACAACCGCCTTTTCAATAACGGTTCCTGTTAACGTACAACCGTCTCAGCAATACAATCTTACATTAGCCGATCTCCATTATATTAATTCGGGAGGTAATGTAGTTGGTGATTGGAGAAATAGCTATTTATGTCTCGGACTGCTAAAGATTGGTAGTACAGAGTTTTATATGGCTACTGGTAACGCTTCTGTCGCTGATGACCCAACAATAGGCAATTATCCGGGTAATGCTATATTCGTATTTGACAGGGTTCGCCATGCTGCCGGAAAATATAAATCATTCCTCTTTGTTTCAAGCGTTAAGGATGTAGGTTCAAGTACGGCTCCTACGTCCGGTTTCTTCACTCCGTTAACATTCACATACGGTGAGGTTACATTGAAGAATTACGCGCCACCAGTAGAATTAAAAGAATTAAGCGCTACTAAGATTAGTACCGGAACAAAGGTAATATCTGTAAACTGCAAGATATACAATAATACCAACAGTAGATTATCGGCCAATATCAAGGTTACTATATATACTCAGTATGAATCTGTTATAAACACATTTACTTACAACGAGTACATTGACGCCGATACCTACCTTAGTTTCGGTAAGTCATATCTTGGTTCTCAAATATCCAATTTTGACGGAGCAAAAAAAGTGAATGTAACTGTCGTAATCAATGGACAAACACTATCTCAAACAGTAGATATACAGAATTATTAATGCAATAGACCATGAAACAGTTCAAATCATTATCAGACAAGCGGCTTATCATTGAAGCCGAGGTAAACGGGAAGAAAGGCTTCTTCCTTATTGATACAGGTGCGAGTGTTGGGCTTATTGCCGAGGACAAGGTAAAGAAGTTCGACATCGTGAGAGGACGCAAATACCCCGGCTCTCTTGTTGGTGCTGGCGGTGAAATGGAAGATGTGTATTACTGCAATACGCTTGTGCGGTTTGGTGGGAAAGATATTCCGCAGTTCCTCATTACCGACATATCAGGCGTGAGAAACAGCATAGAGCGTGAGACCGGGATAGAGATACTGGGAATCATCGGCCTTTCACAAATGAAAATCGCATCGATGCAAGTAGATGCAAATGACAATATGATAATAATAGAATAGTAACCAATAAAAACAAAAGTTATGAGTACATCAACAACCGCTACTGAAAAAGTGGCTTATGAAAAGTTAGTGAGAGCAACAGTAAGAGTAAATAACTCCGTAGACGAATCTAAGGTCTATGACATTGAAGCGGATGCCGAGATAAACAACGGCATTGTAGGTAATATCAATTCAGGCACAGTGAAGAAAGACGGCTCACAGGTGGCTACTTTCAACAGTTACGGCAACGAGAACCTGAGCATCAACCATAACGTGGGAGACAAGCAGGAGCAGTGCAACATCACCGCGGCTGTCAATACCTTTATTGCCGACACGAAAGCCAAGATAGCTACCGCACAGCCTGTTTCATTGTAATTGTACAACCATTAAACTATAATCATCATGGAAGATAAGAAAGAAAAAGAAGAGTTGAGAGATATTGACTTTGCCAAAGCAGAAATCGAAAACATTGACGGCTCAAAGTCTAAGATATTCGTAGACGGTGACGGTGAGATTGGCGTATTGGTTAAGCAGTTTGCCAACGTGATATACTCCCAGTCTAAGGAATTGGGCGAGGTGGAAGTAGCCCGCGAAATCTACAAAACAGGCCAGTCAAAGGTCACAAAAGAACAGGCAGCAGCCTTGAAGAAGTATGCGGAGAACTATCCGTACATCTTGCGTACTGCAATAGAGGGTGTCTTTGATGTGTTCAAGTAACTAATCAGAAAGGGGTTGTGTCATGAAAAAGGTAAAGGTTGATTTATTAGTTATTGGTAGCCTATTGGTTATCAACAACTTGCGAGGGGGGGGTAACATCCTCTAATTGGAATTGTTATGCAGATGAAAGCCTATATGAAGCGGACAGGGTCGTACATGGGGACTACGAGATTGACGGTAGCAGTGATATGTCTATTGCTGTTACTGGTGGTATCACCATTATACGGAAGGAGGTATGATATGGCTATTGTACCTAATACCGATGTCAACCTTGCCGTTAATGTACGTGACGTACTGAACTCTGCCGGGGGAAGTGTCACTAATGAGGTGATAACATTCTTCCAAACGAGGGCTAACATCAACAAGTGGGCCAAATACAAACCTTACCGAAAGGCAACAAACTTCAACCTTGATTATAGCACAGACCCTACACGTGCGGACGGGTGTATGTGGGGAATGGTTACCCCAACATTGAAGGCGGGATATGTGTATTTCAATAAAATGGCTTATGAAATTACCACAAACCCTTCTCAGGCAAACTACCCCAACTGGGAATATCAGCTTCCGAGAGGCGGACAGGGTGAGCCTTACCGACTTGGTGATTTCAAAGGGTACAATACCGCGGCTGTCCAGCCGTTTACAACAGGCATAACTAATTATAAGTCGGAACTGAATACGTTTGATGAAGATAGCTTCACTGCTTTTTGCATGATAAATTCGGGGTCCGATTTTAATTTCAGGGACTTTTTTACGACATCTTCCGGATATAGGTTTGTTGTTGAATGCTACTTGGAAACGGGTATGCCTTTTTATGTAATGGACGCTCCGACTTACAAACAAATATCAGGGCAAGATATTGCAAACGTTACCGACTGGGCAGAATATATAAAGATCCAGCTTTCGCAGATAATGCAGAATACAAGCCAGCTTGTCGGACAGTCGCTGTATGTATGTATGGGTGTTCAGAAAATAAGCTCAAGTGGAAGTGCCGAGGGTGGAACGGGCATTGTAGCTCCATGGAACGGCAGCGACACTCCGTTTTTTAAAAGGATTAGCATAGTAAACTATTTCAGCCGCCGGGCAAGCCTTACCTATGTGGCATTTACGTTGGTTAATCCTACCTGGTATTCAAGAGACAGCGATCTTACTTTCTCTTTTTCAGGCACAAGATATTTTTGTATAAGGATGAAGATAGAGCGTAAGGCGAAGGGGATGTACATTATTCCTGAGAACTCATCGTTCACACCTTCTTCAGGAGAAGGGACCATAAAGATAAGATGCTCTGTTGTGGCCGGAACATATCAAAGCAGCCGGTTCGGACAACCCGCAAATAGTTCTTTGCAGAATATCAGTCAGATATATATAGAGCCTTCTCCAACCGAGGGACAGTATCAGGAGTTCTATTTGGTTTTCAGCAGCCTGTTGAAATCCGGCACCGCTTCTTATTTGGTCTTTGAGGCTACCTCTGACAATAAAGGTTCATTCGTAACTATGGATGTTCAGACAGTGAATATAACTTGCAGATAGTACGATGAAACAGATAAGCAAATTCCCCGTTCCACTCTCACGAGCCAAACGGGGATGCAGTAGTTAGTTCTGATACTATGAATGATACAAATATATAAATAATTTCAAACAAGAAAAAGAAATGGATTAGATTAACGAAAAAGTATGTGGATAAAACCCGCCATGTTCTCACGAATAAGGCGGGGACTGGTCTTGCAATAGGCAATAAGCGATATGGATATTATAGTATGAAGACATTGCAAAACCGTATTAATCTAAACAGATAAATCCTTATCCATGTTTCACAACATAGAAAGGGCTAAACGAACAGTTACTACATTACTAATACAATGCTTATCGCCTTAGGGTCGATTATAAAACATTAATTAAAAACATTCGGCAAAGGTATGGATAATTATAATACAAAGCAAAGGGAGGTTAAATACATAATTAGCTAACAATAGTTTTCGCCTATGAGAAAACTATCATTTTATAACAAAAATAGAAAAGAGACATGAAAGATGTAATTTACAGTTTTATCAGCGAGCACATGATGACACACATTGTTCTTATCGCCCTGTGTATCGCGGCTACTATCGGAGCAATGTTTGTAGACTTAATATCGGGAGTGATGAAAGCCCGGCAGAGGGGCGAAGCGAGGACGTCCACAGGCTATAAGAAAACGACCACCAAGGCAAGGAAGTACTTTACGCCATTCATCGAGCTGTGCTTCATAGATCTGTTGTGCTGCGTAGTGATACCTTTCCCTGTGTTCTCAATGTTGTGGACGGGTTACTGTATTTTCTGCGAGTTTAAGTCTGTGCGTGAAAAATCATGGGAGAAAGCCGAGCTTCGGAAAGCGGAGAAAACAATGAGCATCATAATAGAGAACAAAGACGATATAGCCAAGATACTTGCACAGATGTTGTTTGATAATGAAAAAACGAAGGAGGGAAAAAAATGAATATCAGAGACTATTTCGACATTCAGGAACTTGTATGCAGGCACGTATATGATAAGTTCGGAGATAACGCATGGCAGTTCTTCGATAACCGCCTGTTGGAAACACTGCTTGTTATCAGGGAGAAACTTGGCAAGCCTATCTATGTGAATAATTGGCAGGTAGGCGGTAATCTGACACAGCGAGGGTTAAGATGCAATGTCTGCCAGCTTGTTGCAGAAAAGACAAGGCTTGAAAAGGTCTACGTATCGGCACACATGCAGGGTACGGGCATTGATTTCGATGTAAAGGGCATGACGGCTCTTGAAGTCCGTAACTGGATTAAAGCCAACCAAATACTTCTTCCTTATCCCATAAGACTGGAGCAGGATGTTACGTGGGTGCATCTTGATATGCGTAATGACGGGACAAAGGGTAAAGTCGTGTATTTCAAAGGATAATTATTAACAATTAAATAAAAGCATTATGGCAGCAACAGATTTATCATTCAGCAAAAACGAGGAAAACAAGTACGTAGCATCTTTCGCATCCGAAGGGCCTGTTACCATACAGGTGAAGAGACAAGAAGCAGGTTCGCTAAATATCTATGCCAACATTGACGGCATGGATGCAATCTACGTAGGCGGCTATGGCCCGTACAACGGTAGTGCCAACTTGATTTTCAATGTAGATGTCCCGGCAGGGGTTAATGTGTCGGTTGAATCGTTTACGGAAGTGTTGGAAGCTAAAAAAATAGGGCAATGAATAATATCGAACTAAACAAAGTCGCAATTCAGAGCATCGGCATTGACACCATACGTCTGCCGGGTGTCGGTTCTGCAAGCGCTAGGGGTTCGGGGAGTTTGTTTCACAAGTCTCTTGTTGACGCTTGGTTTATGTCAGGATACAGCAATGATAATCCTCCTGCTTCGATAAAGGGTTACAAGGGGTATGAACTTGTACTGAAGAACTTTGCGTTTACTTCTAATAGCGGGTTTGGTGGAAGTGTAGACCACAGTGGCGGAACTGACGGCGGAAAAGCGGCTTCTTCTTATGAAGGTTCTCTTGTATTCGATGGTGTAGATGATTATGCTGTATGTGACAATATACCGATACAAACGGATTATACAGTGATATGCAGGAGAGAAATAATTAATACGAACAACTCTTCTGCTGTTGCTTCCAAACGTACTTATCCTGATGATATAGGAAGTTTTGGTGCTTTTGTTATTGAAAGAGTTACTGCCAATGGTAGTAAGGCTTTATATTCTTTTGGAAAAGATAATGCAGTTGGATTGTTTAACTCAAATCAAATAATATATCAAAGTAAGACTGCCTATAATGATAGAAATATCATAGCAGGAGATGCATCAGATACAAATATTTTGAGTTTAGGAGCGAATGCATATAATCTAAGTTTAGGTAGATGTCAGGAGCTTTCTAATGTTGCTATCTACTACTTCGCCCTCTACGATAAATCTCTCACTCCTGATGAAATAGAGCAAGAGAAGATAAAGTTAAATGAAATTTGGACTAAAAGATTAAACGGATGAAATATGTAATTGTAACAGTAGAATGGTGTTTGCAAAAGGGAATAGTAGTACCTGAGCATGCGCGTAAGAGTGTGAACAGAAGCAAGGTTATTCTTCATTATGACTTCGTGTCCCCTGTATTGACTGACGAGGATAAACTAACGGTTTACGAACATAACAGTAGAGAACTTGGTAGCATCCTGAATAGCAGGGAGTGGAAAAATGAAGATTCCTCTATTTCGTAACTTATAAACTATTTGCCATGAAAGAACTAAGAAATCTATTGTTTTGGGCGTCTGTCGGATTGCTGGCTATGCTGCTGGTGTTCGTGTTTGCTTCGTGCCGAACGAGGACGGTCTATGTGCCTATTGAAACAAAAGTGCTTGACAGTATAGTCTACCATGATACAACGTTTCAGGAGAAGCTAATACCTTACAAAGACAGCGTGTCTACCCGCGATACTGTGTCATTCCTGCATAACCCGTATGCTTATAGTTATGCGTCTTGGAATAAGGGGATATTGAACCACTCATTAGGCATCTATCCCCAATCTACGGTGACGGTCAAGATACCTTACTTCATTGAAAAGATAAGAAGAATTGAAGTGCCAAAGCCTTATCCTGTGGAAAGAAAACTATCATGGTGGGAACGGTTTAAAATCAATTACGGAGGTGCGAGCATGATGCTAAACATTGCATGTGTCGCATTGGCCGTTATTTGGCTTGCCATAAGGATAAAAAAGAAATAAGTGTAGAAGTTGGCTTTAGCTGACGCTCTTTCGGGGCTTAGAGTAGAAAGAAAGCCCCAACCCGTACTGACTACCAATCCGCAACGGGCAAACATCACGAGGACTGTTTAAGGGCTTTCATTAGCTATTAACGGTTTTCGTGATGTTTTGTTTTTGTATAACCCTAATATTTTTTTGAAATGGAGAAATTAAAAAGAATTTACGAGAAAGCGGAAAAGGCAGTCTGTGAGATTGCGGACATTGAATTAGACAAGTTCCTTACCTCGCATGAGGAGAAGTACGTAGACGCCCGGTCCATCCTTGTAGACTGGCTTATAAGGGCCGGATTCACAGAGAAGATGATAGAGAAGTATTCAGGCATGAACCAGCAACGTATTAACTCATTAAAGAACGGCTTTATTCGCAGAAAACAGAAAATGAGTGTTGATTTGTTCTTACAAGAAACAAACAAGCAACTTACAAACAGCTTACAAATAACTATTTGATTAACAAACGACTTATCCTGTCCTTTGCTGTGCAGTCAATAGTGGCTGTAATTCCAAAAATAGTTATTATGGAAGCAGAAGTAAAACAAATTATCAAGGAAAAGGAGTATGTTCACGATGAAAATCGTAAGGAATATGCTTCAAAAGGAGTTGGTAATGCAGCACTCGCAACAGGTATCATAGGTACTGCATTGGGCGCAGCCGCCATTTGGGGCCGCGGTCGTGGTGGTTTCGGGTTCGGTGGCAATATGCCTGAGAACGTAAACATCAACACAGTAAGTGATGCTATCGCAGGGCGTAACGGTGCGGCTCCTACCGCGTTCGGTGCTTATTCACATTCATGTGAAGCCCAGTTGGCGCTTACTAACGAGATGTGGGGCTTGAAGATGAACACTCTGAATCTGATGTACCAGCATCGTGATACGGATGTCGCTGAAAAGTTCGGTTTGTGGAAGTCACAGGTAGACGGAGACTTCGGACTGTACAAGTCCATGCGTGACCTCTATGATGTTCAGACAGACAAGTTGAATAACGCAGCATTTAGCTTGTATAAGGGCCAGCGTGACGGATTCGACGAACTTAACGCCCGTATCAGCGGACTTGAAAAGGAAGTTGCAGTAGGTGCTGCTATCCGTCCTTACCAAGACAAGCTTATCATGTGTGAGATCGACAAGGCGTTCACTGCGTCTATCAACCATACAGATAGACTTGACTGTCGCAACATCAAGGGTGTCGTAACTTTGCCGAGCACTCCTACTGTGACCGGGTTTCCCAGTCAGAGATGTGGTTGTTGCCCCGGCAGCAATCCGGCCCCCACAGCCTAATAAGGCAAGGCGCAAGACCAAGCGCAAAAAGTAAACGGTCAGTGGAGGGTATGCCTACGGGCATGCTTTCCACTTTCCAATTATCAACCACTGACTAATGAAATTATGAACAATATATTCTTAAATGACCCTATATTGGGCGGTAGTAGTTTTGATACCAAGATAGCGGAGTTGCAACAGGCCCAACAACAAGTAGAGATGCAGAAAAGGATGTATGAGCAACAGATAGCCCAACAGCCTACGCAGCAGCAACCTAAAAACCAATCTCCTGTATGGGATGAGGTAGATGCTATATGGGACGGAATGACGGAAAAAGAACGTGAGATTATCGCTTCCACAGAGGAGTTTCAGGAAAGCAGTAATCATATTACCATGATATTGAATGAACAATACATGGCAATGATGCGTCCGGTAGTTGAACAGAGCCAAGCTGGAAAGGATGCGCTTGACAATCATCTTACCCTATTGAAGCGGTTAAGAAAATCAGCACAAAAGGAAACGGATGCCGAACTGGAAGACTTCAAGGAATACAAAGAAAAGTATTCAGACATGCCTTATGCTGAATATAAGAAAATGAAAAGTGAACAATCTAAGAAAGGGGCGAAGAAATGAAAGCAACTGACATAAATAAATTCAAGGGAGATTTTAAAACCGCCATTCAAGAATGGGTTGAATATAGGATAGACGAGCTTTTCCCTAATAAGCCGCAAACAAAGGTGTTGCTGAAACGGGGTTTGAATAATTATCTTTCAAAGGCTGACGGAAAATTAAATGACATGATAGACAACTCCCTGCTGTTCATTACGGACGAGAACGGAACAATAGATACGGATGTTGCTATTGATATGTTCGTTGACATGTTCAAGGAAATGGATATTCAAGAATACAAAATAGGAATGATACCGATAACCGTAGGAAAAGGCGAGATTGTGGCTGAACTTCCTCATAACCCGTTGCTTGATATGGTGGTGGGAAACCTCGGAAAGGTGAAGATCACTTCCGCTGATTTTCTTGAATTAAAGGAATTGTTTACAACATAGTTTGTTTATGCGTAACATGATAGACATATTAATAGACCAAGCAGACGGCATGATGTACTATGACTTCTGCCGCCTGTTCAGGGTTCTTCAATGGAACGTTTAGAGCGCTTCGAGCGTTTTGTTGATTGGATTGTGCCGCTTGCTGTGTTGGTAAGGGTGGTTTCTTTATGTTTAAATACATAATCAATAAGGGCAAAGTTTGCTTCATTTATAATAGAATAGTCTTTTTGTATATACAGCTCGGTGACTCTAAGTCTTGAGTCCACATGACATAACATCTCATTTACTACATATATCGGTATTCCTGCCTTATTAATGGCTATTGTGGCCATAGAGTGACGGGCTGCGTAAAATTGTAAATTATCTATCCCAAGTTCTGTTCCTATTTCCTTTAACCCTATATTGATAGCTCTGTTGAGGTCTGCCATAGATGAAAATCGTTCATAGAAATTGAATACACGTTCTTCCCCTTTGTGCTTTTCGATTAATTCTCTGATTATAGGATGAACCTTTACTACCATTTTGGCGTTATCGCTTCTTCGGTCTTTTGTTTTTGTGCGGAAGTAAGTGATATATTCTCCGTCAAAATTAGTTGCATTGTATAGGTCAGCGGAGTTCATTCCCATAAGGCAGAAAGAAAGAATAAAGCAGTCCTTTGCTAAATCGTGTCTGCTTGAATATCCTCTAATATACTTATTGTCGTATGGAAGATTTAATATATTCTTTATGGTTTCTTCTGGTAATGCCCTTTTCTCTGCTACATTCTGTTGTTTCGGTTTGTATTTTGAAAGGCTCTGCTTAATCCTGATAATTTCATTGTCTTCGTCATTGTAGTACTCTCTTGCCTCTTCAAATAGTCTTACTATTGATGTAGGGTATAATGATTGTGCCCTTTTCTTATGCGAAAGGTATTCCTCAAATTCCTTTAATTTTTGAACTGTAATTTCACTACAAAGGATATTATCACGATCAAAAAAATTGCAAAATGAGTTCAATGCCGTTGTATAGTTCTTAATACCTTTTATTTCTTTATGACGTTCGCACCATTTTCTGCTAAATGCTACAAAGTCTATTCCTTCTTTATTCTCTTTGGTTTTTATGTATTCTACTATTTCGTCTATATCCATAGTATTCACTTCAAGATCGAGAGAATTTATTTTATTCCTGTATATTTTTATAAGCTCTTCGCACTTGTCAAGTATCTGCTGGTTCTTTATTTTGAAAGAGGCCGTAAGATCTTTCTTTGTTACATACATTGTTGTAGATACGTATCTAACTTTTCTCTCATGGGTAAGTCTTATCAATACGTTCCAAGTCTTATCGGAACGCATTTTCTCTTTTTTTATCAATGCTTTAAAAGTTGCCATAATATATGGGTAAACAATGGGGAAACAATTTTGGTTTACTGATAAAGTTTAAAGTTTAGTAGTAAGATTGCTTTTTGTGACATCTTTTTATGAATAATATTGTAAATCCTTTATATACAACAAAAAAAAAGAGGAATATTCGTTTTGAATTTCCTCTTTTTGGGGGGTGACTGAAGGGACTCGAACCCTCGACATTCAGAACCACAATCTGAACCCTCGACATTCAGAACCACAATCTGACGCTCTAACCAACTGAACTACAGTCACCATGTTGGTACATTTCTTAAATGCGGTGCAAAGATAGGGATAAACTTTGATATTGCAAATATTTCGGTGAATATTTTCAAGAAAAAATAGCTATTTGCTATTCTCGCAAACTCCTGTATTGTGCTTGAACAGGAACTCTCGGGAGTTCTTTGTAAAGATATTCAGGCGGTTACGGGCTGCTTGTGGCAGTTGGTCAATGGGAGAGTAGGACGGATATAAAATGTAATTTTTTCCTCCGGTAAGAGTGGGACGGGCAGTCCATACTAAGGTGTATCCGCATTGTGTGACTCGGGAGAATGGAAAAGAAGGGATGAAAGAGTCGGGCAAGGGTGAATAACTTAATCTGCCTTGTAGCGGATGAATAGGAGAGGGCAGAGGGTATTTCTCCAGTTGCAGGGTGAAAATGAGTCCGCCGTCTGTATTTGCCGCGCTCATATTGGAAATGAAGTTTCCTAAGGAATAAACGACGGCGTGTTGCCGATTGCCTTCCTCGCGCAATTCCATAGGTTGGATTACGTGCGGATGTGAACCGATGATATGGGTTACGCCCTGTTCCAATAGCCAGTCGGCAAGTTCGCGTTGCTCCCGGTTGGGGAGTGATTGGTATTCTTCTCCCCAGTGCATGCAGGCTATAATGGCATCCGGACGTACGGCCTGGGCACTGTGGATATCCTTTAATATTGTTTCTTTATTGATGTAATTGACTATATTGGGCGGAGTGGCCTTTATTCCGTTAGTGCCGTAGGTGTAGTTGAGTATGGCTATGCAGAAACCTTTTTTCCGGATAAAAAGAGGATAGCGCTGTGTGCGTTCGGCTACATTCCGGTAAGTGCCTGCATAGGGAATGGCGAGGGAGTCTATTTGAGCAATAGTTCGTTCCAGCCCTTTCTTGCCGCGATCCAGACAATGATTGTTCGCTGTGAGCAGAACATCAAATCCGGCATCCTTAATAGCTTGCAGATATTCGTCGGGTGCACTGAAAGTAGGGTAACCCCGATAGGGCTTTCCGCCGAGAGTCACCTCAAGGTTGCCGATTGCAATATCGGCATGGGAGATTTGTTCCTTTACGAGAGCAAAGCAAGAAGAATAATCGTATTTTCCGTCGGGGGTACGGGCAGCGTCTATTTGTGCCTGGTGTTGCATCAAATCTCCTACAAATAATAGCGTAATCCTTTTTTGTGCAGAAAGGACTACGCTATACAGTAGAAAGATAGAGGCAATGAACGCTTTCATTACCTTTGTCTATTGGTAAATAGCTTTTTTCCCGGCTAACAGGGTGTTTTTCATTAAAGAAACAATTGTCATCGGTCCCACGCCACCGGGCACAGGAGTGATGAATGAACACTTTGGAGCAACCTCGTCGAACTTAACGTCACCGGTCAGTTTGAAACCGGATTTTTTGGTTGCGTCCGGTACGCGGGTGGTACCTACGTCTATGACAACCGCACCCTCTTTTACCATTTCTGCTTTAACAAAGTTGGGCTGTCCCAAAGCTGCGATGATAATGTCCGCCTCTTGGCACTCTTTTACCAAATCCTTGCTGCGGCTGTGGCAAACGGTTACTGTGGCATCGCCCGGATTGGCTTTTTGCATCATAAGAGCAGCCATGGGCTTACCTACGATGTTACTGCGTCCTAATACTACACATTTTTTTCCGGAAGTTTCTATTTTATATCTTTTCAGTAATTCGAGAATACCGTTAGGGGTTGCGGAAACATAACAGGGCAGCCCTATGGACATGCGTCCTACATTGATAGGGTGGAAACCGTCCACGTCTTTACGGTAGTCAATGGTTTCAATCACTTTTTGTTCCGAGATATGTTTCGGCAAGGGTAATTGCACGATAAAGCCGTCTATGTCTGCATCTTCATTTAATTCGCGCACTTTCGCCAGCAGCTCTTCTTCCGTTACATCGGCTTCATAACGAATAAGCGAGGATTTGAATCCGCATACTTCGCAGGCTTTTACTTTGGCTGCAACATAGGTTTCGCTGCCACCATCATGCCCCACAAGGATAGCTGCCAGATGCGGACGCTTTCCGCCGCGCGCCACTATTTCAGCTACTTCCGCTGCAATTTCCTGCTTTACTTGTTCGGAAATTGCTTTTCCGTCAATCAGTGTCATATTCAATATTATTGTATTAGTTATTATTTATACAGCATTATCCGCAAAAGTAGAGTAAATAACCGAATAAAGCAAAAATCCCGCTAACTTCATTCAATATATGAAATTAGCGGGATTGATATGCAGCGGGGTATTTACCTTCTTATCTTTTCAGTTTCGGCATCATTTTACCCATTTTACTGCCGGTCACCATTTTCATCATCTTACGGGTTTGATCGAACTGTTTCAGCAGTCGGTTCACTTCTTGAATGTTTGTACCGCTACCTTTGGCAATACGCTGGCGGCGAGAACCGTTCAGAATAGCCGGGTTGCTGCGTTCTTCCGGAGTCATGGAGTAGATAATCGCTTCGATGCTCTTGAAGGCATTGTCGTCAATGTCAATATCTTTAATGGCTTTTCCAACACCCGGTATCATGGAAGCGAGTTCTTTCAGGTTACCCATTTTCTTGATTTGGGCAATTTGGTTCAGGAAGTCGTTGAAGTCGAACTGGTTCTTTGCAATTTTCTTTTGCAGACGTTTGGCTTCTTCTTCATCGTATTGTTCTTGTGCACGCTCTACCAGTGATACGATATCACCCATGCCGAGAATACGGTCGGCCATACGGGCAGGGTGGAATTGGTCGATAGCATCCAACTTTTCACCGGTACCGACAAATTTGATAGGCTTGTTTACTACGGAACGGATGGAAAGGGCGGCACCACCGCGGGTATCACCGTCTAGCTTAGTCAATACTACACCGTTGAAGTCCAAGCGGTCATTGAATTCTTTTGCGGTATTTACAGCATCTTGTCCGGTCATAGAGTCTACCACAAACAAGATTTCGTTGGGATTGATAGCGGCTTTTATCGCAGCAATCTCGTTCATCATTTCTTCGTCTACGGCCAGACGACCGGCTGTATCGACAATTACGAGGTCGTATCCTTTGGCTTTAGCTTCCTGTATGGCGTTCTGGGCAATGGCTACCGGATTCTTGCTGTCCGGTTCGGAGTACATAGGTACTTCAATCTGTTCGGCCAGCACGCGTAACTGCTCGATAGCAGCGGGACGGTAAACGTCACAAGCTACCAACAAAGGCTTCCGGTTCTTTTTGGTTTTCAACATTCGTGCCAATTTTCCGGAGAAAGTTGTCTTACCGGAACCTTGCAGACCGGACATCAGAATAACGGCCGGTTTGGAGTCAATGTTGATTTCCGCAGTTTCGCCCCCCATGAGCTGGGTTAACTCATCGTGTACGATTTTTACCATTAATTGGCTGGGCTTTACCGCTGTCAGCACGTTTTGTCCCAAAGCCTTTTCTTTAACGGTATCGGTGAAATTTTTAGCTACTTTATAGTTTACGTCGGCATCCAGAAGTGCTTTACGCACGTCTTTCAGCGTCTCTGCCACATTGATTTCGGTGATTTTACCTTCACCCTTCAAAATTTTAAACGACCTCTCAAGTCTCTCGCTTAAATTATCGAACATACTATCTAATTACAATTACTAAATTACAATTTACTCTTATTGAGGCGCAAAAGTACAAAAAATACCTGTAACTGCCTTCTTTTAGAGGCAGAATATTATTATGGTTTTGTGGCAGGATAGGTGAAAAGAATTGTTGGGCCTGCCGGTGCATCGGGAATAATCTGATAAGTACCATTGAAATGTTTCAGCAACAGGCGGTTGATTTCATGGTGTATAGAGGTTTCCTGATTGTTGTATTTCTTGTCTGCCAAAGGAGAGTTGGTTATTTTGAAACATAGGATTTCTCCATTTCTGTCCAGACTGAAATGGACTTCACGCTCTTCCTGAACAGTGGAAAAGCCTGTAAGTGTGCTGGTAATAATCTGCATCATCCGGTTACAGTCCGTGTGTATGATATATTCGTTTACTGATTTCTGAAAGTGGATATGCAGGTTGCTTCTTTGCATCTGTGCGGAGCAGATGGCATCGTTGCAGAGTTGGACAATATCGTAGTCCGTCAGTTGATATTTCATCATGTCGGCTTCCAGTCGGGATAAGTCCAAGACGTTGTTGACCAGCGACATGAGTTTCTCCGTATTCTGCTGTATGATTTCAGAATATTCCTTACGGCTTTTTTCGTTAATGTCAGTATCGGTGGTTATGAGTTGTGAGAACCCGACCACACTATGAAGCGGTACGCGAATGGCATGGCTCATGTTGGCAAGGAAGCGGTTTTTCTGCTCGTTGGCCTCCTCTGTTTTTCGGGTGGCTTCTTTGGTCTGCCTCTCGGAGGATTTGAGCTCTTTCCGTATCCGGTTAATGCGTATCGTATACATGATATATAACATCAGTATGACAGCCACTGCTACTAAAATGATAATCTGTATGTAGCCTTTTAATTGTCCTTGCTCCAGTATCAGTTGGCTTAAATGGTATGACTCTTTTATTTCTTCCAGTTGCTGATTGGAAATGGCGTCACTTATCGAATCTTCTATTTGGATAATCTCTTCATAGAGTGGCAACGCTTCGGTATATCTCTCCATCTCTTTTAGGATATCGGCTTTATAACCAGTTTCTTTAGCATAGTCGGATATGTCGAAATCATTTTCCTGCACAAAGCGAATCGCACTGTCGGCGATAGCAAGCGCCGTATCGTATTCTTTAAGAGTGAGATGATATTCCATTGCCATATTCCGGTAAAGAACCAGATAGGGGAGGAAACTGTTGGGGGTGATGTATGCGGAGCATTTTTTATAATGTTCTTTTGCCAGTTTTTGATTGCCGGTTTCTAAATATAGATAGGTATAATATATCTCTACGTAGAGATATTGATTGGAAATGCTTTTTAATATTGCAGGGTTATTATGTACCATTTTATCCAAAACTTCTTTACTCTTATCCAAAAATGTTTCAAGGTCGGTATAGCATTTTGTTTGTTTGCTGAAAGTAATGAGTTGGCTTAATATATTGATTTGTGTACCGGGGTGGGTGATTTGTGGAAACAGCTCATAAAGTTTCCTGAGTACTTTTTCCTCATCTTTCCGGCGGTTGGTTTCATGGTAGATATTTGCCAGGCATTGATAGGCTGAGGCCTCTCCGGTCACACTCTTTATACTTTGGGCTTTTTCCAGCATTTTGGATGCTTCGTTGAAAGCGTATTCATACTGGTTATTGTATACGTAGGTGTTGATGAGTAATTTCTGTGAGTTGAAATAGACTTTCCAATATTGTATACTTTGGGCTATGGGCTTTAACAGGTTGACCCATTTGCTGATACTGTCTTGCTCGCCGTCATTATTGTAATAATAAAGGGTCTGGAAGTATGCGCCATCGCAGATGTATAACTTGTTGTTCTGCAATTTCGCCTCTTTGTATAGCTGCTGTGCATATTTGAGTGCCAGTGGAGTGTCTTGTGAGGTTAATATTATTTGGTGTAATGTTTTCAGCCGGGTAGTGTCGTGAGGTAGTGCGGATAGTACGGTCAGTAAACTGTCGGTTATGGACGTTGCATGGCTGTTGCTCCAGCCGGGCAGCATTTGTAAGATGAAAAACAGTGTGATAAGTTGCTTTTTCATAGTTCTGCCTCCTTGTTATTTGGGGTGGTGTTGGGGATAGGATGGGTGAAAACAAACCGGGAACCGTCTTTGTATTCTGTGTCAATCCAAATTTCACCGCCGAAACGCTCGACAATCAGTTGGCAGATGGACAAGCCTAATCCGCTTCCCTGCACATTCTCGTCCAGTTTTTCAAAACGATGGAATATCTTGCCTTGCTTTTCAGGAGCAATTCCGCATCCTGTATCAGTTACAGCAAATAATGCCATGCCGTCCTGCTTTTCCAAGGTCAGGGTTATGCGGCCTTCCGTCGTGAATTTGGTTGCGTTGATAAGCAGGTTGATAAGCAGTTGTTGCAAACGGGCTTCATCGGTGTATAATTCCAGCTTTCCTAAAGAAGTTTGAAATACAATGGAAGCGGAAGTCTGCTTTATCTTATCTACGGTGTCAGTAACATTTTGGCAAAGAGATACGGCATCATGGATTTCAAAACGGAATTGCATTTTTCCTCTTTCCAAACTGGATAGATCCACTACATCATCTATTAATTTTAATAGAAGGTCTGAATTTTGCTGGATAATGTCGTTACATTGTTTGCGCATCTCTGCGTCTATGTTGTTGTCGGTCAGAATAGAGGAAAAACCGGATAATGCGTTCAGGGGAGTACGAATTTCATGACTCATATTGGATAAGAGCAGGCTTTTGGCACGAATGGAATTTTCTGCGCTTTTTTGTGCCTTGTTCAGCTTTTCTCTGGATGCTGCCAAACTTTTGTTCTCCTGTTTGATGTGGAAAGCAAAGATAATGATTATGGTCAGGATGATGCTACTGCCGATAATCAGGTAAAACAACATCCGGTTTTTTTGTGTCTGGTTATCCAATTCAAGACGGTCTATCTGATATATGGTGCGCAGTAAATTTATTTGAGAAGTGTAATTATGGGCATTAATAGAGTCGCGGGTTGTTTTAATGGTCTGATATGTTTCGCAGGCCTTTTTGTATTGTCCCAACTCTTTATAGATATAGGCTATCTTTTTTCGGATTTTCAGGTAATTGTTATATGTGTCTATGCTGCTGGACTTGCTGGCAAGTTCTGTGAAAAATAGAATCGCCTTTTCATAGTCCTCTGTTTCCAGTGCATATTCGGCCTGCATATATTTCAAGATATTGTCGTAAAAATGGGAGGGAGTTCTGCTGTTGATCTTTATGGCTTCATCTATATACTCCCGGGCTTTACTCAAGTCGTTATTGCGTAGGTAATAGTATGCATGGTAGGCATAGAGAAGAAAAGGGCTGAGACATTTGCTTTCGCAAATTTCGCTCATATGCTCTAAGTATGCTTTTGCCTCGTCCATCCGTTTGAGCTTGATGAGTGTGGGAACTAATTGGATGAATATTCTTTCTTGTATTTTTTCTGCATGAGGAGTTGCTTGTAAAGTTTTCATTGCCTTTTCATACTCCTCTACGGCTTCAGGTCTCATTCCGGCATTGAGGTAGATATCTCCTAAGGCTTGATAAGAGAGAGAAATACCAATGTTGTATTTCATTAACCGTGCCTCGTCCATCATGGCGTCGGCTTTTTTTAATGCTTCTGATATTTTGGCCTGAAGGGAATAAGCATATACAGCCATTTGTTTCATAAGAAACATATTTCTGTAATCTTTCTTTTGTCGGAGAGAGTCTACGATTTCCTCTTCCCATTCAATGATGTTGGTTGTTGTTGCGTCTTGGGAGTAGGCAAGATTATTGTTCATTAAGTCTTTTACCAGACGAAGATGTTTGCTACTCATTTCAGCGGAGGCTGAAAAAGCCCAAGGAGATATTCCAAGCAGTAAGAAGATTAAGATTAGGTTTGTTTTGTATGCTTTCACTTTCTTATCCTTTACATTGCACGAAAAATAGTAACATGTGGCAAATTTAAATAAAAAAGAGCAGAATAATCTAATTTATCCCGCTCTTTTTTAGATACTTGTTCTTATCTCTTATCACTATTTCTCATGCGAGAGTTTAACTGTTCATACTCATCAAGAACTCGTCATTGTCCTTGGTCTTTTCCATGCGGTCTTTTACGAAGTCCATTGCCTCTATCGGGTTCATGTCGGCAAGGTACTTACGGAGAATCCACATGCGATCCAGCGTTTGTTTGTCTTGCAGCAGGTCGTCGCGGCGGGTGCTGGAGGCAACGATGTTGACTGCCGGGAAGATACGCTTGTTAGACAGGTTGCGGTCGAGTTGTAATTCCATGTTACCCGTACCTTTGAACTCTTCAAAGATGACTTCATCCATTTTGGAACCGGTATCAATTAGCGCTGTTGCAAGAATAGTCAGCGAACCTCCTCCTTCAATGTTGCGGGCAGCACCGAAGAAACGTTTCGGTTTGTGCAGCGCATTAGCGTCTACACCACCGGAGAGGACTTTACCGGAGGCGGGAGAAACAGTGTTGTAAGCTCGTGCCAGACGTGTAATGGAGTCAAGGAAGATAACAACGTCATGTCCACATTCTACCATTCTTTTGGCTTTTTCCAAAACGATGCCTGCTATTTTTACGTGACGTTCTGCAGGTTCGTCGAAAGTGGAAGCGATAACTTCTGCATTTACGGTACGTGCCATGTCGGTAACTTCTTCCGGACGTTCGTCAATCAGCAGCATAATCATGTAAACTTCGGGATGGTTGGCTGCAATTGCGTTGGCAATATCTTTCATTAAGATAGTCTTACCGGTTTTGGGCTGGGCTACGATTAATGCACGCTGCCCTTTACCGATAGGGGCAAAAAGGTCTACTACGCGGGCCGACATGGAATCGGAATATCCACCTTTGCAAAGTCTGAACTTTTCGTCAGGGAAAAGTGGGGTGAGATGTTCAAACGGTACGCGGTCGCGCACGAAAGCCGGATCGCGCCCGTTAATCTTGGACACTTTTACCAGCGGGAAATATTTTTCACCTTCCTTTGGAGGACGGATCACACCTTCCACTACATCACCGGTCTTTAAGCCGAACAGCTTGATTTGTGATTGTGAAACATAGATGTCGTCAGGAGAAGAAAGGTAGTTATAATCGGATGAGCGCAAAAAACCATAACCGTCCTGCATGATTTCCAATACGCCGGTTCCGGTAAGTATATCGTCGAATTCATATGCCTTTTCACGTTCTGCTACCGGCTTGCGTTCCGGAGCAGCATAATTGTTGTCATTACTGTTCTGCTGTTGTGCGGGACGCTGCTGCTGTGCAGGACGTTGGCTGTTGTTATTGTTACGATTGTTATTGTATGGAGTGTTGTTGTCGCGGAGACGAAGACGGGGGCGCTGTTGTTGCGGTTGCTCTGCTACGGGAACGGGAGTTTCTGCTTTGGTGGCCTCAAACTTGCCGATGAGTTCCGATGGTAATTCTATTTTTTCGGTAGGCAGATCCTCGATGGGGATGAAATCGTCCTCTACTTCCGGTAAAACGGGCGTTTCATCTGGTGTCGGTTGTGGAGCAGCTGGGGTTACTTTCGGTTCGGCTTTCTTTATTTCCGCTTTTTGGGGTTCTGCAACTTCTGCTTTAGTTTCCGTCTGGGCAGTCTTGGATACTTCAGTTACGGGGGCCGCTTCTTGCTTTACTTTACGAGGACGTCCCGGTTTGCGTTTGGGAGCTTCGGTCTCTGTTGCGGGAGTTGAGGAAGCAGCCGTCTCTTTAGCTGTCTCTACTGTTTGTGCAGAAGTTTGTGTGGCAGGTGTTTCTCCTGTTTTTCCTTTTGTAAGCTCGCCGTTTTTATTGGCTGTGAACACCTTGTCCGTTCCTTCTTTCTTAACTGTTACGCGAGAACGTTTTTGTTTGTCCCCCTTACGTTCTTCTTTTAATTTGTCGGCAGCTACTTTCTTGGTTGCTCCTGCAATAGCTTGCTCGTCAAGGATCTTGTAGACAAGTTCTTCTTTCTTGAGAGAATCTGTTTTTTTGATACCAAGCTCTTGGGCAATAGCTTGCAATTCCGACAAATTTTTGTCGTTTAATTGAATGATATTATACATACAGTATATGTGTGAATGGTTTTTTACTTATTTGGTAAGTCTACCTTGTAAATTATGATTTAATAGGGATATTTATTATTGAACCGGAAATCTGGTTAACAATCCTCACCTCAGTAAGGAGTTACAGAATGTTTCAACGGTGCAAAGGTAATAATAATTTTTGGTTTCATAAATAAATCGTCTTTTTTTTAATTTTAAAAGTCTATCTTTGTTCCATTATCATCAAGAAATAGATTTATGAATATATGCGCAGTTCATTTAGTTACTTTTTCGCCTACCCATACCTCTAAACAAGTGGGCGAGGCAATTGTTCGAGGTACAGGTGTTTCTGAAATAATGAAAACGGATCTGACTTTGCACCCGGCAGGAAAGCTGGAAATACCGGAAAATACTTTAGCAGTAATTACCGTTCCCGTATACGGTGGAAAAGTGGCACCTTTGGCATTGGAACGGATGAAGGATATTCATACTTCGGGCGCACCGGCGGTGTTGGTTGTTGTTTATGGTAACCGGGCCTATGAAAAGGCGTTGGTGGAGTTGGATGCATTTGCGTCGGAAAGAGGGTTTAAAGTAATTGCAGGAGGAACGTTTGTTGGCGAACATTCATACAGTACGGAGCAGAATCCCATAGCAGTAGGACGGCCGGATGTGGATGATCTGCAATTTGCGGAGACATTTGGCGCTAAAATACGGACAAAGATTGAAACTGCAGCCGAAATGGATAAATTATATGCTGTCGATGTCAACCGTATTCAACGTCCTTATCAGGCATTTTTTCCGTTATTCCGTTTTTTGCGGAAAGTGGTGAAACTGCGTAAAGGCGGTGTGCCCATGCCTCGTATTCCGGCAGTCGGTACAGAACTTTGCAATCACTGTGGATATTGTGCGGTGCATTGTCCGGCAAGTGCCATCAAGAAAGGTGATGAGTGTTACACTGATGCGGAAAAGTGTATCCGTTGCTGTGCCTGTATAAAAGGTTGCCCGCAAAAAGCTCGTACATTTGATACGCCATTTGCCGCTCTGCTTGCCGATTGTTTCAAGAGACAGAAAGAAAACAGGATTATCTTATGAAAGTTACAAAGGAAACTTATATTTAAGGTACAAACGTCTTTTCATGTCTTGAATAAAGAGAATAGGAGTTACCGTTTTTTCTTAATAATGTGGATTATGAGCACGCGTTGTGTGGAGGAATCAACGCGGAAGCGGTTGTCTGTCCTTTCGCCTACTAACCAGATAATGTCTTTGCCGCAACACAACACCCATTGTTGTTCTTTGCGCAGGAGGGAAAACTTCCGGTCGGTCATGTAGTCACTTACTTTTTTTCTGCCTTTCATGCCGAATGGGGTAAAGACATCGCCTTGCTGCCAAAGCCGTAGGGAAAGGGGATGCAGAAGCTTGTCAGCATCAAAACAGGCGACTTCTTTATCGCGGGGAATGATGAAGTCCGGGGTGAGAGAGTATTTTTCCATTGCCAGCAAGGGTTGTTCAACCTGTTGATACGCTTCAATTAAAAGGTACTTACGATCTTTCACAACGCGCCAGTGTTCCGAAGAAAAGGTTTTTCCCGGTTGTCCTTCCAACGCCCGGTATATATCTCTGATTTGAGCAGCATTGAAACCGAGCGGATATAATATTTCAAACAATAATGTTTCGGGAGCAGTTTCTTGCATCAGAGCGTCAATGCATATTCCCTCTGTTGTTTGCACCCGCTTTGTTGCTTCTTCTATGCTTTTCTTATATATGATGGATACTTCGCTTAGATGTTCGGCTGTATTGAAAATACTTTCTTTGACGGAAGGATTGATTTCCTGCATCATGGGGAGCAGGTTAAGCCGTATTTTATTACGGGTATATTCATCTTGCAGATTGGTGCTGTCTGTTACATAGTCCTGTCCTGTGCGGTTCAGGTAATTAATAATTTCTTTGCGGTCCAGACAAAGGAGAGGGCGTACGATGTGCCCGTTCTTGGGGCGTATTCCCCTTAAGCCGTTAATTCCTGTGCCGCGGATTAAGTTTAGCAGAAGAGTTTCTACGCTGTCATCCCGGTGATGAGCTACGGCAATGACATTGGCACCGCTTTTTCGGCGTATTTCTTCAAACCATTCGTAACGTAGTTCCCGCGCTGCCATTTCAATGGAGATATGTCGTTCTTCGGCTGTACGTACAGTATTAAAATGGACGATATGTAATGGAACTTGCCGCTTTGCACATAGTTGACAGACAAATGCCTCGTCTCTGTCAGATTCTTTGCCGCGGAGGTGGAAATTGCAGTGTGCGGCTTCGCAGTTGTACCCCAACGTTTGCAACAAACACAACAGCGCAACGGAGTCGGCTCCACCACTCAAGGCTATGATTACTTTGTCCGTTGGCATAAAAAGCCGTTTCTGATTGATGTATTGTGCTACTCTTTCCTGTTCCATGGGGGCAAATATACATGTTTCTTATTGAATTTTACTATTTCCGTATGGAAACATCGCTCGGAGTGATGTATGTGCTACGCGTTTATTTCCTTAAGTCTCTTCTTATTTAAAAACATTCTAAATTATTTGCGCTGTATGAACTTATCTTTTATCTTTGCGGCAAAAATAAAGAAAGACAGAAGACTATGCGTTTGTCCGAATTGAAAACCGGTGAAAAAGGTGTAATTGTTAAAGTACTGGGACATGGTGGTTTCCGTAAGCGAATCGTAGAAATGGGATTTGTCAAGGGAAAAACGGTGGAGGTACTGCTGAATGCCCCTTTGAAGGATCCTGTTAAGTACAAGGTAATGGGATATGAAATATCATTGCGGCATCAGGAAGCTGAAATGATTGAGATTGTTGGCGAACAGGAAATGCTCCGGGATGCGGTACATCTTGATTATCACGAGGGGATGAGCGAGGATATGCGTCTGAGTGAAGAAGAACTGAAACGTATCGCTTTGGGCAAACGTCGTACTATTAATGTAGCTTTGGTGGGAAATCCCAATTGTGGCAAGACGTCTCTTTTTAATATTGCTTCGGGTTCGCACGAGCATGTAGGGAATTATAGCGGTGTAACCGTAGATGCCAAAGAAGGCTATTTCGACTTTCAGGGCTATCACTTCCGCATTGTAGACTTGCCGGGAACTTATTCTCTTTCTGCATATTCTCCTGAAGAAATTTATGTTCGTCACCACATTATCAATGAAACGCCGGATATTATAATCAACGTAGTGGATTCTTCCAATTTGGAACGTAATCTGTATCTTACTACCCAGCTGATTGACATGAATGTACGTATGGTTATTGCGCTCAATATGTACGATGAACTGGAAGCGAGTGGTAATACGTTGGATTACGTAAAGCTTGGACAATTGTTCGGCGTGCCGATGCTGCCTACTATTAGCCGAACCGGGAAGGGGATTGAACAGCTTTTTCATGTTATTATCGGTATTTACGAAGGCGGAGACTTCTTGGATAAGAAAGGGAAAGTGCGTGCTGAAATACTGAATGACCTGCGCAATTGGCACAAGGAATATGTGCCCGATCATGATTTTGGGACTCACAAGGAGGAGAAGGAACATCCGGTTGGCTTTTACCGCCATATTCATATCAATCATGGGCCTGAACTGGAACGGAGCATTGAGGAGGTGAAGCGCGTTATCAGCGTCAATGAAAACATACGGTATAAATATTCTACTCGTTTTTTGGCTATCAAGTTGCTGGAAAATGACGGTGACTTGGAGAAAATAGTACAGGAGTTTCCTAATGGAAAAGATATTATTGAAGTTCGTAATCGTGAAGAGCAACGCCTTCGCAATGCGATAAACGAGGACAGCGAGCAGGCCATTACGGATGCTAAATACGGTTTTATTTCCGGTGCACTTCGTGAAACCTATGTCGACAATCATGAAGATACGGCACGTACCACGCGTGTGATAGACTCGATTGTGACGCATCGCGTATGGGGGTACCCTATCTTTTTTCTGTTCCTGTATCTGATGTTTGAAGGAACATTTATACTGGGGGACTATCCTATGCAGGGTATTGAATGGCTGGTAGGGGTACTGGGCGATTGGGTGAGGAATAACATGTCAGAAGGTCCGCTGAAAGACTTGCTGGTTGACGGAATCATTGGTGGTGTAGGCGGGGTTATCGTCTTCCTGCCGAATATTTTGATTTTGTATTTTTTCATTTCTTTAATGGAAGATTCCGGATATATGGCGCGTGCAGCTTTTATTATGGATAAGATAATGCATAAAATGGGATTGCATGGTAAGTCTTTCATTCCTTTGATTATGGGATTTGGTTGCAATGTGCCGGCCATTATGGCTTCACGAACCATTGAGAACCGTAAAAGTCGGCTGGTAACCATGCTCATCAATCCGTTGATGTCATGTAGTGCTCGTTTGCCTATTTATTTGCTGTTGGTGGGGGCGTTCTTTCCCAATAATGCCAGTCTGGTATTATTGGTAATTTATGCTATCGGTATTTTGCTGGCGGTAGTTATGGCGCGGCTTTTCTGTCGTTTTCTGGTGAAGGGAGACGATACGCCGTTTGTTATGGAGCTTCCCCCTTACCGCATACCCACATCCAAGTCTATTTTCCGCCATACTTGGGAGAAAGGTGCGCAGTATTTACGTAAAATGGGGGGAATCATTATGATAGCTTCCATTGTTATATGGGCTTTAGGATACTATCCGAACCATGACGCATATACAGATGTGGCCGAACAACAGGAAAATTCTTATATCGGTAGGATAGGTAAGGCCATGGAGCCGGTGATAAAACCGTTGGGCTTCGATTGGAAGCTGGGCATTGGTATTCTTTCTGGTGTAGGAGCTAAGGAATTGGTGGTAAGTACACTTGGCGTACTGTATGCAGATGACGCCGAAGCTGATGCGGTGAGTTTGGGTGAACGTATCCCGATTACTCCTTTGGTGGCTTTTTGCTATATGGTGTTTGTACTGATTTATTTTCCATGTATCGCTACACTGGCTGCCATTAAAGGAGAATCAGGAAGTTGGAAGTGGGCATTGTTTACAGCAGTGTACACCACTGTGCTTGCATGGGTAGTGGTCTTTGCTATTTATCAGATAGGAGGAATGTTTGGATGAATAATTGGCAGAATTGGGCAGTAGCCCTTATTTTATTACTGTGTATTGTCCGTATAGGGCAGAGTATTTATTCTTTTTTTCGTGGAGTGAAGGAAAAACGTAATCCTTGTGCAAATTGTGCAACTGGCTGTGAATTAAAGAATTTATATAAGAAGAAACGTTCGGAGTGTAGTGAAGAAAGAAAAGAAACAAAGAAAAAATGCTGCGGATAGTTGGTAGTTCCAAAAAATGTACTACCTTTGCATCCGCAAACGAGAAAGACTGGTTCCTTGGATGAGTGGCTTAGTCAGCGGTCTGCAAAACCGTGTACGGCGGTTCGAATCCGCCAGGAACCTCAAAAACTCCGGAATATCTATTTGAATATTCCGGAGTTTTCTTTTTCATAAAATCATCATAGAAACTTGTGGGTTCGGGTAAACGTAGGTTCTATAAGACATTAAAACATCGGTAATTGGTATATGAATCCTACTGATACTCTGTTCGTAGAGTAGTTTTCTTGTCCAAGTGATTTAGCGCGGGCTGTAAAATCATAAGTACGGCCTACGTAAGTGAGGAAGAAATGCAGGTTGGTATCCATAGGGTAGAACTCTACACCGGCAAAGTAGCCCCATGCGGTACGGTATTTCCCTTTTTCTAAATTTTCCTGTTGTTTGGTGAGAGATGCTGTTTCGTACATCCCTTTTACGAAGACATTCCATTTAGGTAGAAAACGGTAATTCAATTTAGTTACCATTGAAAAGTATCCGACGTTGGAAGCATTGTGCCCTTCCATGCTGCCTGTTATTCCTGTCATGATGCCTTTGCGGTCGATACTCTCTTTGGAGTACATGAAATCGAGGAACATATTGAACTTATCTAAGTTTAGTTCATTACCGAACGCATAATAATAGAGGTACTTGTCTTTTGCTTCGTTCATGATAGAAGCAGACCAGCGCGTCTTGAAGATGTCATTGAAATTTCCGTTCCAGTTCAAAGTATACACCAGTGGAAGTTTGCCCGATTCTATTGTGGGGAGTTCATCTTCGGCGTTTTCAACACCATATGTCTTGTTGAAAGAACCGTTGCGGCTGTCCAATATTTGAAGGTTCAGCTGCTGGTGGGCGTTAATATCGTAACCGATGTTCAAACCGGTCATGAAGTTGCTCATGTTCTCAATCATATCGCTATATTCATATATTTCGATAGGATTCAGATCGAATTCAATGCCACCGTATGCAGTACATTGCTTGCCGGCAAAGATAGAGAACCCCTTTCCTAACTTTACACCAATTCCGGCAATATCGATAGAGGTAGGAAGATTGTCTATATTTCCACTGCTGTCATTTGATCGGTTTAGCCGTTGCCGGTATCGGTATGAGAGCCAGTTGTTGAGATTTCCTTTGGCTTCAATGCGGAGTTGTCTCATTTTGAAAGCCCCTTCTTCAAAACCATTGCGGAAATTGGCATCGAAACTGCCTTGCATGTTGAGGAATAAGTTGAACTTATCCTGTTTTTTCTTTACGTTGGTGAGTTCTTCAAACAGCGTTTTATTCTCAAGGAACTTCTCGTTTTTTTCTGTATTTTGAGAATACATGCTTTGCATGCAGCTTGCTGCCAGGAGTATAAATGTCAGTTTTTTTATCATTGCCACCGTTTTTTAGTATTCATTAAAATATTCCTGAATCTGTTTCCAGTCATTGGTCTTGGTTAGCGCAAGCATTAGCAAAACACGTGACTTCTGAGGATTTAACTCCTGTGATGCGATAAACTGATATTGCGCATCGTCTACTTCTGCATCGAGAGAGGTCGGGCCTGTCGGCACTCTTGATGAACGGACCACAAGTATACCTTTCTTGCGTGCATCTATTAGTATGGGAAATATATTCTTATGAATATTTCCGTTGCCTACTCCTGCATGGATAATACCTTTATATCCGTTATCTAACATTGGGGCGACGATATCGGCTTCGATGTTTGAATAACTGTAAACGATACCAACTTTGGGGAGTGAGTTCAAGTTGGTAACATCGAATACGGATTGAGTAGTATGTTTCTTTGCGGATGACATATTATATGTGACCTTGCCATTCAAGACATAGCCAAGTGCGCCGTCATTGGGGGCTTGAAATGTTTGTACGTCAACGGTATTCATTTTCAGTACGCTTGCAGCACCGAGTACGCTTCCGTTCATTGCCACTAAAACGCCTTTTCCTTTGGACTCTTTTGCTCCGGCCACAACAACGGCATTATATAAGTTAAGAGGCCCGTCGGCACTGAGGGCGGTGGATGGGCGCATGGCTCCAACTAAAACAACCGGTTTATCGCTCTTTACTGTCAGGTTGAGGAAATAGGCTGTTTCTTCCATTGTATCGGTTCCATGGGTAATCACGATACCGTCAATGTCAGAGCGTTTCAGAAGCTGGTTAATCTTCTTTGCAAGAGTTAGCCAGACATCATCGTTCATATCTTGTGAACCGATTTTTACGATTTGCTCTCCTGTTACGTTAGCTATATTTTTCAGTTCAGGCACAGCGTCAAGCAGGGTACCGATAGCTACTTGTCCGGCAGTATAATTTGTGGCAGTAGCAGACGTTCCTGTTCCGGCAATTGTTCCACCGGTGGCAAGGATATGAATATTAGGTTTTTGTTGCGCAAAAGTCATCATTGCGGAAAACAGTAGCATAGCGGCTACCATACTGAGTCTTTCTAATTTTTTCATAACATAATTTGTTTAAATTAAAAAATAGGTTGAAGTATAATATATCAGAATATTTGTATGAATAATAATCCCAAAGCAATTGCAACCACAGTGGAAACAATACCTGGCATCATAAAAGAATGATTGAGTATGTATTTGCCGATCCGGGTTGTTCCTGTACGGTCAAAGTTGATGGCTGCCACTACGGTAGGATAGTTGGGAATGAAGAAATATCCGTTGACGGCGGGGAACATGGCTATCAGCATATAGGGCGATATTCCCAAAGCAATGCCGAGTGGCACTAAGGCGCGTACCGTAGCTGCCTGGCTATATAACAGGATGGACATGACAAACAAAGCGATGCCGAACAACCAGGGCATTTGGCGCACAACACCTTCAATGGAGGCGGTAAGTTGTGCCATATTACCGTTCAGGAATGTATCGCCCATCCAAGCAATGCCAAAAATAGCGATTACAGCCTGCATCCCGGCCGGGAAAACAGAACCTTGTGTCGCTTTGATTCCATCTGTTTTGGTCACTAATAGAATAATGGCTGCAGCCGAAAGCATAATGATTTCTATAATGGAAGACATGCCCAAGGTGACTGTCTCTCCACCGACAAGGAAAGAAGGACGCATACCTTCAAATGAACCGAAAAGGACAATGAAGGCGGTAGCGAGGATGAAAATAAGTACGGAAAGCATGGCATGGCGCTTGTTCTTTACATCATCAATCTTTATTTTTCTGCCATCAAAGTATCCCTCAGCCATACGCTTCTGATACTCAGGATCATCAACCAGCTCTTTTCCTACGCGCATGGAACACAGTGCACCTACCAGAACGCCGAGGATTGTAGCAGGAATCGTTATTTTCAATATATCGAATAAAGTAATATCGAATCCGGTCAGTAGGCCAAGCAGGGCAACTGTTGCTGCCGAAATAGGGCTTGCTGTAATGGCCTGCTGCGAAGCGATAACTGCAATGCCCAACGGGCGTTCGGGCCTGATTTTGGTTTCAATGGCAACTTCGGCTATGACAGGAAGAATGGAATAGGCAACATGTCCGGTTCCTGCTACAAAAGTAAATAAATAGGTTACGATAGGGCTGAGGATCGTTACGTGAGACGGATTTTTCCGTAATAGCTTTTCCGCTAACTTCACCATATAATCAAGTCCGCCGGCTGCTTGCATGCAGGAAGCTGCGGAAATAACGGCGGCAATCATTAACATTACATCTATTGGCGGTGCCGTAGGTTGCAAGCCAAATACAAAGGTTAGTATACCTAAACCCACACCACCCATCACTCCGAGGCCTATGCCTCCTAAACGTGCGCCTATGATAATAGCGGTCAGCACAAACAATAGTTGTAATATCATATATTTCTTGTTTAAAGATCAGATATAAAGGTTATTCCGTTTCTTATGTTGGCTAATTTCTGAAAATATCTTTTATATAACAAAAAAAGGGGGTGAATGTGTTGTGTTTGTTATTTTATATTTTCTAAATAAAATGTTTATTAACTAAATTTCCTGTTCGTTGTAGATTAATTCATATGTATCAATTTGATATGATAAGTTTGCTAATATACTTGATACTTTCTTGTATTTAAAGTTTGTTAACCTGATATTAAAGCTTTATGTTTACAAAACATTTTATTGTATATTTGGTTATCCTTTGATGACTATTTGTGTAAACAGTTAATAAATGTATATATATTATGAAAGAAGAAGCATTGAAGAAAACTCGCATTGAGAGTGATTTGATTGGCAGTCGGGAAATACCGGAAAATGCCATGTATGGAGTGCAAACCCTTAGAGGTATTGAGAACTTTCGGATTAGTAAATTTCATCTGAACGAGTATCCTTTATTCATCAACGCTCTCGCTATCACCAAGATGGGAGCAGCTATTGCTAATTATGAGCTTGGTTTGCTTACCGAGAAACAAGTGGACGCCATTTTGAAGGCTTGTAAAGAAATACTTGAAGGTAAGCATCATGAACAGTTCCCGGTGGATATGATTCAGGGTGGAGCCGGAACCACTACCAATATGAACGCCAACGAAGTGATAGCCAATCGCGCTCTTGAATTATTGGGGCATAAACGTGGTGAATATCAATACTGTTCGCCGAACGACCACGTAAATCGTTCACAATCAACGAATGATGCTTATCCTACTGCTATACATATAGGTATGTATTATACTCACCTCAAACTGATGAAGCATTTTGAAGAACTGATTGATGCATTCCGGCGTAAAGCGGAAGAGTTTAAGCATATCATTAAAATGGGACGTACGCAGTTGGAGGATGCTGTTCCGATGACTCTCGGGCAAACGTTTAATGGATTTGCCAGCATCCTGCATGATGAAATAAAGAACCTGAACTTTGCGGCGGAAGAGTTTCTTACTGTCAACATGGGGGCTACCGCCATCGGCACCGGTATTACGGCAGAGCCGGAATATGCTGAAAAATGCGTGAAGGCTTTGAAGGAGCTTACAGGCTGGGATATTAAATTATCTGATGATTTGGTGGGAGCTACTTCGGACACCTCTTGTCTTGTAGGATATTCTTCGGCTATGAGGAGAGTTGCGGTGAAGATGAATAAGATATGCAATGATCTTCGTCTGCTTGCATCCGGACCGCGCTGCGGATTGGGAGAAATAAATCTTCCTGCCATGCAACCGGGATCTTCTATTATGCCGGGCAAGGTAAATCCGGTTATTCCGGAAGTGATGAATCAGATTGACTATAAGGTAATAGGCAATGACCTCTGCGTGGCTATGAGTGGTGAAGCGGCACAGATGGAATTGAATGCAATGGAACCTGTTATGGCACAATGTTGTTTTGAGTCTGCCGATTTGTTGATGAACGGGTTCGACACTTTGCGTACTCTTTGCATTGATGGTATCACTGCCAATGAAGATGTGTGTCGCAGATATGTGCACGACAGCATCGGTGTGGTTACCGCCCTTAATCCGGTGATTGGTTATAAGAACTCTACCCGAATAGCCAAGGAAGCTCTTGAAACGGGAAAGGGCGTTTATGAGCTGGTATTGGAGCATAACATCCTTTCCAAAGAAGATTTGGATACTATTCTGAAACCGGAGAATATGATTAAGCCTGTAAAGTTGGATATAAAGCCTAATCTTTTATTAGAAAGAGAAGCTCGTTCCGGCATGTAACGACATCATGACATCTCTTCCCTGTACGTTGTCTTGCATCAGCAGTTCTTTACCGTAAAAGCGGATTTTGGGCTCAAGAAATACTTTGAAGCGGCGACTCACTTGGTAGGAAGTTTGCAGTCCCGCTTCTCCGCCGATAAAAAAACGGTTGTCCTGTTTTAATCTCATGGATGCCACAATTCCGGCAAACAGCTGCACATCGTATTTGCGTTCAGGGTCATATCCTGTCATTAGATTGGTAAGGTTCAGCATATAGTCAAGGCTTCCGCTTGCCATGTTATATTCTATTGCCTTACCTTTCAACTCTGCGGAGAAAGGTCCGAAGTCTGCTCCAAAGCGGAGTGAAGATAGGGGAGTGAAAGTGCGTCCTGCTGCTATCATGGCCTGATAGTTAAAGTTGCGTTTCGGTTCATATCGTTTCATCTGTATGGGAGTTGCAAAGCCGATTGCTCCGCTTGCGAAAAAAGAAGGTTTGAACAAGTCGCGATTCAGAGAACGGACCATACGGTTTTCTTCATTGGCACGTTTGATTTCAATACCCACATTGATGCTGTATAGATTGTCGGTGAACTTTCTGGCAACGTACCGTCCCTCTTCTTTTTCATTGGTTTTTAAGGAATATGATGCCATACTGGCACGTGGTTCCAAAAATACGGAGACATCACCGAACAGGCGGTATTTCAGTTGCAAACCGCCTGTGAAGCCTGTGTATCCGCCTTTTGCGGGACGATAACCGTTTTCTTTCTGAATGTATCCCAGTTCACCGCCGGCTAACACGTTAATGGAAAACTTAGGATCGAGTTGTCTTCCGTTAAAGAAATAAGTGGCATCCAGCATACCTTCCAAACGGCTGCCTGCGTATGCCGACATCTCGTAGAATTCTTCGCCTGCGGCACTTGCAGAGGGGGCGATCACTTTTTTATGCCAGGTATCGGATGATTTGAACGCTGATAGCCGTAGGCCGAATGCCGGTATCAGCCATTTTCCGACTGACAGGCTGATATGCGGTCCGATAGAATTCACCAGTCCTATTTCGCTTGTCAGGCGGGAGCCCTGAAACTGTCCGCCGGCAGCGATACTGACAAAGGTGTTGTCCAAGAAATGATCACCTTCCAGTATGGGTATTTTGCCAAAGGGTTTCCATGCCTTGAAGCGATAGTTCATTCCTACCACTGCGCCGTAGGTCATGTCATATTTATGCCAGTTTTTCTGGAAAGAATGATCTATGCCGTCGCTCATGATAGTGAAGCGCGGTTCCAGATAAAAATCCACATGTGCGGTGGGATGCAGTTTCAGTTGAAATCCTAAATGCAAGTCGGCTACGTGCTCCATTCTGCCTGCCAGTGAGGATAGTTGGTAGCCGATTCCCGCTACGGTCAGGAACTCAAAGATACGTCCGGGGTTGTAACCGTTGACATAGGACGACACATTCAGCAGATAGTCTGCCTGCAATCCGAAGCGCACTAGTGTTTCGTTGTCTATTTTTCGTGAAAAATTGCCTGCTGACAGTGAAGCACGCAAAATATGTGCGGGTGCGAACTGCCAGTTGGCTGCAATGCCGCCTACGGGGCCTGTGTTGAAGTCGGCGTTTCCTCGTGGAATCATCTTGTCCATACCGCCGAACAATGAGATATATACATTATTTTTCCACAGGGTATCAAAGGGGACTGCATCCGGATGTTGGTAGCGCTTCTGGAAAATCTGTTGCGTAGCGTCGAATCCGGGGTTGATTGTATCTTTGGAAAGTACAGTCCGAGGCGGAATACTGCTTCCTTGCTGCCGGGCAAAGGCTGTTGGCATTGCAATGTTCAATACAATCAGTATAATCAGTAGTTTCTTCATATTTTCAATTCTCTATATTCAGATTAATAAAATTTCCATTCGCCTTGGTCGTAATACTCCATAAATTCTTTACTGATTTCACCGTCGTTTATGGCTATTTTATAGTATTTCTTGTCCTGTTTGATGATTGCTTCCAGTTTCTTGCAGGCTTCGTTAAAGTCTAGAAAGTTTTCTAGATTGTCATATATTTTTTTCTCTCTAATGTAGAGTACCAATTTTAAGTATTTTGTAAGGGCTGTTTCTGGCAGTTTATTAAGGGCTTCTGTAGCCTCTTTGTTATATATATCTGTTTCCATTGCCATGCACATTACAATATTGTTCAGCGGTGACGACTCTTTTACCAGCTTGAACACTTTTTTACGTTCCTCGCCCTCTTTTACGGTGGCGGCGCCCCGATAATCATAATATCCGCCGAGGCAGTTGGCAAATGCCTTTATCATTTGGAAGCGCTCAGTGTCAGGAAGCTTATCGGCAAGGATACTGGCATCTTCAAAGTTATAGGCGCGTATGTACATGGCAAGTTGATTGGCAACGATTGTCTCAGGATTGACCTCGGTTTTTGTGACGCTGATGCCGTCATTGAAGGAGTCTACCATATTGACTTTCCGTTTGAGGTCTATCAGGGGCTTCAGTATCTCCACATCGAAAGTATCTCTGCGCAGAAGGGCTACCGCAAGGTTGTTTGCTGCCAGTATCCATGGCTTTTCTTTTCCTTTTGCATCGTATGCCATTGTTTCCCTGTATGCACGCCGGTAAAGTTTTTCCGCTTCTTTCGGTTCTTTTATCATTTGGAACAGATGCCAGTACTCGTATCGTGTGAACGACTTTTTGCCGTCGGCATATTGCGGGTCATGCAGATATTTGTCCAATATCTCATCCGGATTCAGTTCGCGGAAGATTTCATGTTTGTATTCATACTGCACTGTGCGGAGTTGGGGCAATCGTTCTTTGATGGCAGTGGCGTAGTAGGGTAGGCGTGATACGGCGGCAAATTGCGCATCGGGGTTCTTGTATTTTTCGGTAATCTCCCTTATCTCCTGCGCTTCGGTTGTCAGGCTGTCCTGTTCCAGCAGGTCGGCCACTTCGTTCCAGGTTGCTACGCGGGTTTCTGTGGGATGTTTGTACACCCGGCTCCATTTGGCGGGCGGTATTACGGATGTGATTTTGTGTAGTGCAAAGTTGGTTCGCTGTTTGGCGAGGGCCAGATTGCTGGCATAACGTCCTTCGGGAGATGACACACCGGTGATTTTAAATTCTTTCAGGGTGGTTCCTTCACCATTCACGATGTTCATCAGGTCCTCCTGCAGTTTGTTCATTTGCACTATGTTGGTGGAATCTTCCGGATCCAGTTCCGCTTTGCCTACGAGAAATGTCAGTGAGATGTTTCCTGCTGTATTTCTTCGTTCGCGCCGGGGTGTTTCTTTGTATTTGTCGGGATCCAGTTCGAAATCGGGAAATGAAAACTCCAGAAACTGCAAAGGGCGTTTTATTTTGCAGGTAGTCATTTTCCATTCGGCTTCGTAAGTGGAGTGGGTGTAGTCTGCAATAATCACTTTGGATAAAACGCTGTATATGCGCCGGGGGTCGGGGACGGGTACCGAGTCGTTGATGTCCAGATTGAAACGTGTGGCATCCAGTTGCCGGCGGGTGTTGATATAAGGGGCCAGTTTGTCATTCTTTATATCATAAGCCATGCGTCGGTCTTGTGTCAGTCCGTATTCCGGTCCGTCCATAACTACAGGAGGCATATAGTTCACTATGTCTTCGGTGGTACAGTCCATTATATAAGGCTGCATGATGAGGCGGCGGTTAGAGGCGCCGTAGTTGACGGGGATTGTTACTGAATTATTCACAATCAATTTATTACCCACTATTTTCCCAGCCACTGGACGAGGCATTGGTTTAGTTGCTGTTCCAGTTATCTCAACTTCTTTAAGGGCGATACCTGTGTCTATATTAGCATTTATTTCTTGTTTATAGTTTACTTCGCGTAATTCGTTTTTCATCTGTACGTTGAAGATGAGTGCACCATTCTCGGCAACACGTATTTCATAGTATCCATCGGGACCTGCCACAGCGTCAGCATCGGATAGTATCGTTCCGCCTTCTCCAGCTTCCAGTGCTTTCAAAGCATCGCGTGCTGATGCTACGGTGTTAAAAGCGAAAATGCGTACTCTCCAATCATCCCCCATGGGGAAAGGTCTTGGTTTCTTTTCGCCTTCGGGCAGGTTCAGCACTTTGCCGGATACGATGGAGATTTGTTGCGCCATGATTGGTATGGAAGTCGAAATCACAGCAATGCAGACAGCTAATGTTCTGATGAAATTTCTCATGGCGTATTGTTCTTTTTATTTGAAGATATAAGAAATGGAGACACCGATTTTGATGGGTAGCAGTTTGTAGCCGGTGGCGTTGGCTTGCGCTGTTCCGTCGGTGTAGTCCTCAAGATTGTCGTTTTTGTAGTATTGTTTTTGCTTGAAATATACGGCACCGAATCCGCCATGAAACTCCACGTTGAGGCGTTTGCTCAAGTTGAGTGCATAGCCAAAGGTGACTCCTGCGCCGGCTGCGTCGCCCTGATAGATGTTGTCTCCCCACGTAATGTCGTAGGATGTGCCGAGGGCGGATATTCCTACAAATTCGCGCGTCATGGGACGTCCGTTGAACCAATAGCGGTATTCGGGCATAAGGCCTATCATCTGTGCTTTGTTTCCGTAGATATTGACTGCGCCGAAAGCCGAGATGTCTATACTGCTCCGTTCGCCCACCACAAATTCGCAGCCTACGTTCGGCATCATGGCGGCAAACATCAGTCCGTTGGTCTTTACTGCTATTTGCTGGGCATGCAGGGCGGTGAAACTGCCAAGCAACAGTAGTAGCGGCAGTGCGTGTCGCGGGCGGAGAAAATGAAATAATTTCGGCATAATCTATTTTATTTGTTATTCAAAGGTATGTTCTTCACCTGGTTGCCATTCACTTACGCTGGCCTTGGCTGCCATGCTTTGTGTATACTTGATGTTAATGGTGGTGATGTATCCGGCTTTCAACCTGACGATTACCTTGTTCTGGTTCTCGTCCTTGTCTGCTTCGTCGAATACTACAATTTCTTTATTTTCCGTTTCCTCCGGTATAGAGACGTTCAGTGTCAGCTTACGGATGGCGCTATTCTCTGCAGCTTCGTAGGGAAACAACAGGTAATCTTTTACGATAGGGGCTTTATTGGCGATGATACCTAAGTTCTCCGCTTGGTAGTCAAGGAATACTGCTGTCCGGTTACTGCTGTTGTTGGAGGTAATCACTCCGGTGGCTAAGTCCATGGTTCCTTCCTGTCCTTCGCGTGTGGTGAAACTGATGCTGTTCAGTATCGGATGTGAGTCTACGGTATATTCCTGCGTGTTGGTATAAATGTTGAAACGCAGAATGGCCAAGGCGTGTTTCAGCGGAAGTGACACCTTGTTGCCGGCTGCGGCAAGGGCTTTGCTGCCGGTTATCATGCCGGTATAGAGGTAGTCGGTCACAGCTTCACTGCCTTTAGTCCCGTTCACAGGGATGGAAGCGTTTCCGTTTCCGTCTGTCGAAACATCGGTTGTGTATGGATAGTAGGCATACAGATATAGCTTATCCTGTCCCGGAGGGTAGTTGACTGTGGAGCCATCGGCTATGGTCAATGCACCACTCGGCCCTACGTTCAGATATTCCAGGTTCTTCAGATAAGGCTCTATAAAATTGCCTCCTTGTTCTGTCAATCCGAACACTCCTACCGGAGCCCTCTCTTCCAATGTTGTTCCGGTGATAATTCCGCTTCGGGTGATGGTTGTTTCTATGGTGCTGACGGAGGCGTTCAGACAAACCTCCACGTTTTCCTCCCCGGATAGGGGAGGAACTACGGAGTTTTCTTGGTTACATCCTGTCAACAAAGAGAGTGTAACGCCAAAATAGAATAATATGTTTATTGGTTTCCTCATTACTTATCTTAGAAACTTGTTTCTTGTTTTATTCAATCGGTGCGTCAATATTGCCGCCGTCAAAGTCTTGCCATTCTGTCAGGGTGGCGTCCACCATAACTTCCTGCATTGAATACACTCCGATTTGCACATTGTAGATAATGCCTTGCTTGAATCCGCCCGGAGTATTCACTTGGAGGGTTACGGTTTGTTCGGTAGGTACGCTGGTGGCTGCGTCCGGAGCTTCTATGGTAACTTCCAGTTCAAGGGCTGCGGTTCCGTCGGTCGGCTTTGCCATCAGATAACCGATTTTGTCACCGCCGTTCTCTGCTATGCTCGGAGTGAATGTACCTGTGGCAACGTCATCGCTGTTGGGCGACAACATGGACAATGATTCGGCTCCGGCCCATGTGAGCGTTCCGTCTATCACGTTCAGAGTGGCACTGGTGCCATGATTCTTGATGCGTACATTTTTTACTTTCAATTTTTGTGCAGCCTCTTTATCGGCTTCGGATTGTTTCTTGGCAGCTATCACCTGGAAAGTGAACTGGGTAAGCAAGTGGGTGAAGTTGATGTTGGGCACCCATTTATAATCATCTCCGTTTTTTCCACCGGTAGTGATCAGGTCGTGGTGATATTTCAGTTGCCGGATGTATTTGGCTTTGTAGCCTGTCAGGACGGAACTGTTCTTTTCGTCGGTACTTCCGTCGATGAAGATAGATTGCTCCGGAATGTTAGGTGCGGCGGCTTTGTTCCACATGATGTCTTGCGAACCATTGAACGTGAATCTCACTGTGGCCTGGCTGGCGGTTACAGTGGCGCCGGTTGCTTGATAAGGAGAATACCCATAGAATGTGTAGTCGTACTTGTTGTCTACGGGGTAATAGTAGACGGCTCCTGAGGTTCCGCCTCTGTAAAGGGAGATTTTCTTGGCATCTGTTTCAGAACCGGGTGAATTGGCCTGAGTAGCGATTACTCCCTGAATATTGTTCAGAAGAGCGCCTGCGGCTGTACTCCAGTCTGTTGCGGCTACATCGGTGCCATTGTTGACGGCCAAAGCGAATACGCCTACATTGGTTCCTATAAAGTTTGCATCGGTAATAGGTGCGCGTGTCACCGTAGTGGAGGCTGAGGCATTTAATTCACCTCCACCCAACTGGATAACTACTTGTCCGTCGGGACTCTCAAAGTCGTCCTCGGTGGTGGGCTGTTCTGCAATGAATTCCTCGTTTTGCGAACATGCTGCCATGCAAAGGACGGCTGCCAGAAGCCATAAGTTCTTTTTCATATTTTTGTAATGAGTAATTGTTAAACATATCGTTAATTGTCTCTTGTTTCTCCAAGGAGACTATTGGTTTCAACGTGCGAAACTTCTTCTACATGCTTGGGTATTTCAATACCAACGGTTAGTACTTTTTGTACCTCCCGTTGGTCTTTGGATTGTTTCGGAAGTTATCTTCCGTAGGGAAGCCGGTTATTATTTACCGTCTTCGATGTCAGCATCGATATCGCCACCGTTTTCCCATGCGGTCAAAACTGCAGTAACTTCGATCTTCTCGAAACCGTAGATTGTAATGTATACGTTGTAAGAAGCGCCGGGCTTGAATTCTTTTGTAGCTTCTGAAATCTTAGACTGATCAATAGTTAATTTGTTGTCAGCCTTTTCAACTTCTTTGTATGTGATTTTGTCACCGTCCGTTTCATCTTTGGTATCTTCTACATATTGTTTGAGGTCTATGGACAATTCGATATTTCCATTGGGGAAGAACATTACGGGTTCACCGACTTGAGTTCCTTTGGCATCAGGATCAGTTGTTGCCTCTGGTACGTTTTCAGCACCATAAGGATACTTAGGCACTACCGAATTTAGCAAGCCTTTTGCAGGGTTCAGCTTATTATTAGCATCCGGGTCTTTGCTACATACTACAAAATCAGCAACACCGGCTCCGTTTCTTGTAGAAGAAGGAACGGTAAGATCCATATCAACAACATTTGCCATGTCTTTTAGAGTGATCTTAGTAACTTGCATACCAAGAGTTGTAGATGTACCATCGCTACTTTGGCGTTCTACCCATTGCCCCCCTTCGTATTTATAACCTGCTGCACTTTCGCTACCGGCTCTTACAAAGAATTTCAAGCGTGCCAATTGGTGCTCGAATTTCAAGACAGGAACAATACCTTTACGGGCTGTACGGGCACCGAATTGATATTTCATTAATTCAGTCCATTCACTGCTCAATGTAGTGGCTATGTCTTTATAGAAACTTTCAGGATCAGTGGCAGAGGCATCATTTTCGGCCATATCTATGGTTTTAGCTGCCAATAAGTCTTGAGTACCATCGATTGTAACGCCTGTTACTTTCTTTTCTGTTGCTGTAATGCTTGGATTTGCATTTGCTGCATCATCAATATGGTAACCATAGAATGTATATTGACCGTTGGTCGGGTAATATTTATATTGAATTACACCGTTGTCACTATCTTCTGTATAGCTTTTATAGATTCTGATGGCGCCTTTGTCTTTGGCGTCAGCTTTGGGTGCTCTGAACTCAAGAACACCATTGTCAAGAATCTTGGTTTTTGCATTTTCAGCTCCTTCTTCAGCTTCTAATCCGGTATTTCTATCCACCATGTAGATGTACAGTTTTTGGCTGTTCCATGTGTTTTGGTCACCGGCAACGTCGCCCACTGAACCTGTACCTCTGGTGCTGGCTGTGACAGTAGGTACATCGAGTCCCAATGCGATCACTGCTTTGTCATTGTTCTCTTCCGGATTGCCGATACCCGGATCATTGTCTTTTGAACAACTGCTCATCACTGCGAGAGCCATTGCTGCGTAGAAAAATTGCTTTTTCATAATCATTAAAATTTTAATTAATAAAAGAAAATATATAAATCTCTGTTTGTTTTTATTCTTTTTCCTCTCCTATTTCTATGTCTCCTCCGTTTATCCACGAGGCAGCCTGTACGTTCAGTTTTATCTCTTGCGGTCCGTATATATAGGCACTGATGCTGTATTCGCGTCCGCCCATGAATCCACTGGAGAGATAAGCGCCGTTTTCGTCTTTGTTGTGCACAGCGTCTTTCAGGTCGTAACTGAAAGTGGTGATATACGGTTCGCTTTCAGTTTCGTTGGGATAATATTCCGTACTTATCAGCAGCTTGGCATTGTTGCCCGGTGGCAGCAGAAATACACCGCCGTCTGTTGCCGGACGCCGGCTCACATCCTTGTCCACATCTTCTTCCTTCACTTGTATGGGGTAGAGGGACTTTCCATTCTCATCGGTCCAGGGCTTTTCATTTCCTTCCGTATCGCGTGACGGCAGTTTGCCCGGCTCTCCGTCGGCAGGAAAGTAGACGCCTACTTTGGCAGGATCCGATGATGCTACGGTGAACACGCCTTTGTTTACACATTCTATCCATACGCCTGTGATGTAGACGACCTCTTTCGGGTTTTGACTTGCAGGATAGAACTTCAACTTGACGTATGACAGTTGGTGCTTCATCCGGATGATAGGCCAGATGTTGCGGCGTGCCGTATAGGTGCTGTAATAGCAACTGCGCATCAACTGGCGCTCGTCGGCAGGAAGCTGTTTCAGCCGGGCAGCCTGTTCGCTGTAATCGGCAGCCACTTCGCGTCCGTTTTCTACGTCCTCTATCAGTGTCTTTAGGTCGGCGGCAGAGGCACACATCAAGTCTTGCGAGCCGTCCACTGTGACATCGAAGCAGATGCGGTCCGCTTCACGTTTCACTTCGCCTATCTTCGCATTGTCGTAGTAGTAGGCAAAGAAATTGAAAGCGTCGAACTCCTCCTGCAGGTTGTAGTAGGGGATATAGCCGGAACTCTTCCAGTTGACGAACGAACCGTTTCCTGCGTATGCCGCACGCTTGCCATGCTCTTTGCTTTGTTCGGCGGTGATTCCCAATGCTGCACATTCCTCGTCGGTGATTCCGTCCAGGCTGCCGTCTATGAGGCAGTAACGTCGGTCGGTGTCTTCGGCGCGGCGATGGGCATAGGTCATGCCGTTGGGGTTGTCGCGCCGGAATGCGTACACAAAGAATGTTCCGTCGTATATATGCTTGTTGAAACTTTCTTCATCTTCAGGATCCAGCACTCCCGAACCACGCGTCAACACATTATATATAGGGTCGCTGAAAGCTACCATGACGGGCAGTTGTGTCTGGTCGCCCTGGCCTCCCGGATTGTTGGGGTCGTAGAGTGGCTCCTCACCGGTGTACAGGTTTCCGCAACCGGCACCAAGCAACAGCATACACCATAACAGTAAGACGGGTGCATGGCGGTATTTCCGTTTATGTATCTTATTCCTATATGTCTGTCGTTGCATTCCTATATCTCTATTATTATGTCGTCGTCCGGATTGGTCGGGTCGTTGGGTTGCCAGCCCATTCCGGTGTCATCGGATACTATTTGGTCGGCCTTTATTACTAAAGGGCTTGTTATTTCGATGTTTACGTCATCTTTGCTGTAACGGAGATAGGTTTTGCCGTCGCGCACTTCAATAAGCTGCGCCGCAGTCAATTCATCATAAGGATTGATGGCTCCGTAGATGTAGCGGCTGTTTTTTACAGGTTTGCCGTCTTGGTCCAGCACCGGGGCTCCGGAAGCGTCCAGCCGGTTGGCAGACACCTGCAAGGCAACCTGCAGGATGCCCGGTCCATTGAGATGCCCTTTGGCGGCGCTCGGTATGACGCCCAGGGTGTGGAAGTGCACCACGCACCGGTAGGTGTTCTCTCCGGTTTGCGTAAACTCGTCGGGCTGTGCCTGGTGTACCATCCGGTAGAGGCGGGTGGTGTCCAGGCAGGCTTCGGATATGTTGAAGTGTCCGCAAGCGCCGGACAGTTCAATGATAGGCGGCAAGAGGTCTTCTTTTTTTATATCTCCCTCGGTGCGGATATTTAGGATGATATTGATGCGCTGGCTGATGCGTTGCATGTCAAAGTCAATGAGGGTCGGTCCGCCTGTCCGGATGTCTATATCCTTTTGCACTGCATAGTATATGGGAGATTTCAATTCCTGCAAATATTCCTCGTCCGGATTAAAGTCCGGCAGGTCGTTACCTGCCACGATGTCGGGTTTTTTGTCGCCCATGCTGCTTATTTGCAGATAAAGGTCTTTCACGCTCACCCGGTTGTCGTGAATGTAGTTGTCCAGATTGCTTATGCTGACGATTGGAAGCGGTGAAGGCTCTGTGCCGTCAGCCGGTGCCGCAGCATCTGTGCACTGGTCGTTGATGACGAAAATATTGTATTCGCCTCCGCGCAGATAGAAAGAGGAGCCGTCTCCCTCTTCTGTTTGGGGATTGTCCGAAGAGCTTTCCTGTTGTGTGATATTGCCGGCTGTTGCAGGATCTATGGATGTGTCCACGATGCCGCGGGTGCGCCAGGTATTGATGATACGGCTTGCTATGATGTGCATCTCTGCCGGAATCTCATCTTTGTCGGTATCCCCCCAGTTCAGCCTTACGCGCATATCGGTGATATGCGGGTGTCCTTCCTCCGGGCAGAGGTCTACCGAAGTGCAGGAGCAGAAGCAGCACAACAGGCTGAGGCCAAGATATGTCAGTGTCTTGTTTTTCATGCTTTGTCCTCCTTCTTTTCCTTGTCGGGAGCTTCGGCTTCTTCTTGCTTCGCTTCCGTATCTTCTTTGGTGGCTTTTAGTTCCTGTTGCCCGTCCTTTTTCTTGTTTTTTCCGGATTCTTTCTTCTTTTTCTTTCCTTTCTTCTCTTTAGCTGCTTGTTTGGCATCTTTGGCGGCACGTTTGCCGAGCTTGGTGGAATCCTGTGCTTCGGCTTTCCGCTTCAATTGTTTTTCGTACTCTTTCAGTGCCTTGTCTATTGTTTTCTCCTGTTCGGATGTAAGGGTGTCGCTAAGCTGTATGCCCAGTGAATCCGCTACATGCTTGCGCAGCTTGTCGGCGGCTTCTTTCAGGGCCTGTTCCTTGCGCTCCTGTTGCATCAACCGCCACTGTTTCAACTCTTCTTTGGTGAGCAGGCTGTCCGGACGGCTGAAACCTTGTTTTTGGACGGCACCGGCAATGGAGTCGATGCGCAGGCGCATGGCGTTGATTTTGGCATTGATTGCATTACGCTTCTCGCTGCGTATCTGTACCCGGCGGTAGACAGATGCTTTGTACTTGCTTCCCACAGACATGAACCGATAGACGAAAGCTACCCGCAGGTCGGTAATCAAGGGGAAGGGAACGATGTGCCCGCCCTTGCATTTGTCTGCTATGCGCGGATAACAGTTGCTTTCAGCATCATGGGTGTAGACATCATACGAGGTGTACAGAAGTCCGGCCGAACCGCCTAATTCCAAGTCGATATAATTATTGCGGTAACCGTAGAGCGGGGCGGTATAACCAACGCTGATGCCGGCGCCGTAAGCATTGCCTTGTTTACCTTCTTTGCCGATTTTCAGGTTATAGCTGGAGGCGTTGACGTATACTCCCCAGTAGTAAGCACGCTCTTGTCGCGGATTCTTGCGTTGGGTGGTGAACACTGTTTCTTTCAGTCGGGTGTATAATCCGGCGTCTTTGGTAACGCCGCCGCGTTGGCGGGTACGGAAATACTGCCTCCATTCCACGCGTGCGTCGAACACATTAAATATCAGGGAAGGGGTGTACGTCTGGGAAGTATTCCAGTTCCATTTTATGTTGGCGCTGATTGTACGCTTGTTTCGGATGGTATTGCCCAAGTCGAACTCCACACCAATATTGGGAATAGTCAATAACCAGTCCACTGCATTTGTCTTGATTCCCCAGCGGTCTTTGAAAGATATTTCTTCTGCTTTTGCATCATCTTTCCTGCCGCGTTGCGTCTGGGCATATGCGTTAGTCAAAGTTATTGATATAAGAAAGCACACTACAATTCTTTTGGATAAAAAAAAGTAATGCTTTTTTTTATGCTCTTGTGATAAAATCACTTTTCTTTAAAATTTTTTATTTGTTTGTTTGTGACGCCAAAAATATATAGCGAAAACGTAAAAACAAAGTTTTCCGTTAACTTTATTTGAGACTTGAGCCTTTTTTAACGCAAAATAGCTAATTTCTGTTTTAGTTGAATAATTTTGTAACGGTTTTCCGGGATAAAAATAGGGAGATATAAAGAAAAAGGTGTAAATTCTATTTGATAGAACTTACACCTTTTCACTTGAAAAATATTTTTTACTTTCCTTTATGCCTGTTCGCGCGCTTCTTGCGAATCTCTGCTTTCATTTTCGCCGCACCGGAACCATGAAGGCCGGTAATATAGGTCTTTTTCTTGGCTTTGGTTTTCACCTTGTTTTCTTCCTTAGGCTTGTCTTTCTTGCCTTTGAAAACAATACCGCCCATCATTGCTTCTTCTATACTCACGTTGCTATTGTATTAAATATTATAATGTAAATTGCTGTGCCACAAGTCTGCTATATGCTATTTGGCAGGTAGTATCTCAATCCAGTAATCATCCGGATCATTGATGAAGTACAGTCCCATAGCGGTGTTTTCAAAACACACCCAGCCATTCTCCTTATGATATTGGCGGATGGCATCGTAGTCTCCGGCTACGCGGAAGCACAGGTGACTTTCATTCTCGCCCAGTTCGTAGGCTTGGGGATGTTCTTTCAGGCAGGTCAGTTCCAGCAGGAAGCCTGTGCTGCCGTCGGTGAGATAGACCAACGTGAAAGAGCCGTCCGACGCCTCTTTCCGATGATGCTCTTTCAGTCCTAATGCCTTTTCGTAGAAAGTGATGCTACGTTCCAGATTGGTGACATTTATATTGAAATGGTCAAATTTACTTTTTATTTCCACTGTTGTCCGTTGTTAGGTTTGATTATTGATTTATTTGATTTTCGCTTTCAGGATTTCGCCTATATACGTACGCGGCATGCCTTCTATCGGAGCCTGTGACGGGAACTTCTTACATTCCAGTATAATGGAAGGCTCGTTCTGTCCGTTAGGATAGAAACGTACGGTGTAATTCTGTGCCGCATCCATTTGTCCGTAAGGCTGGTCGGGCGACAGGATGGTGAATACCACCGCTTTGTTCCCGGCTATTTTGCCTAATGAACCGCCGGCATTGGCCGTCATCATTGTCATATTGAAAGGTTCTTCGCCGATTACTATTACCAATTTGCCGTTTCCGGTCTGGATTGCATCCGAGGGGATGGCATCCGGAGACACTTCCCTGTATGCGGCGGAGGCTGATTCGGTGGTGGCAACCGGAGTTGCAGATGTTTTGGGAGTCTCCACCGTAACCTGCGTCTTGGGAGTGATAACCGTTGTGCCGGAATTCACAAGTGCTGTTTCCGCTTTCTTCTCTTCCTTCTTTTCCACAGCAGGAGCTTTGGCGACAGTGCTGGCGCTTAGGGCTTCTGTTATATCGACACAGAGATCGTCAACGAAGTCCACTGTCTTTCTGCGCCATTTGGCAAGGCCGCGTACCAGTTTGGTCTTGGACTTGTTCAAAGCGTATTTGTCGGTAATCCATTCCTCGGCGGTATATTTTTCCTTTCCCTCGCGATAGCTGAAACGGATTTTTTCTACTTCGAGGGTACATTTCTCCGGCTGGCAGGTGAGGGTGAGTTGGTAGAGTATTTTGGTTCTGTCCAGTGACAGGGCTGTGGAGCTGAACACGATCCATTCGTCGCCCATGCCCACAATCTGTCCTTTTTCCCGGTCGGAATAGACCACGCGGCTGGTATTCTCATTCTTGGCCAGTCGTGTGTCCATCCACTTCAGCAGGCGGGAATAGATTGTATCTTGAGACATTCCGGGGATACTGAAATCTTTGGTAAATACCACTTTTCCGTCTGCTTCGGGAACAGCGCCGGCCAGATACTTACTGTCATCCCGTTGGGCGTGCAGCAAGGCGGGCATGCAAAGGCAGAATAGTGCAAAAAGAACTTGTGTTAAATTTTTCATAATGCTATGTTTTATTTAGTAATATCAAAACTCTCACCCCGGCGGGAAATCGTCAGGAAACGGCAGCCTTTGCTTTCGGCAAAAGTGCGGAATGAGTTGCCGCCCCGGTAGTCTTCGCTGAAGTGCATTGGTGCAAATATAGTGGTTTTTATTCGTTCCACGAATTGTTCCGCACCGCGCATGTAATCTTTTCCGATGCGGCTGTCCACCGGAAACATGGCTACGTCTACCAGAGGGGCCTTTTGTTGCAGGATTTTTATTTCTGCGAGAAAGTCGCCTTCGGCCTTGCGTACTTCCTGCGGGGTGGACTCTTCGCTCCAGTGCCAGTTGTTCAGGTCGCCGGCGTGGAACAGGCGGATGCCCTGCAAGTCTATCAGGAAGGAGATGCCGACGTCGGTGGAGCCGAAGGCTTCGATGCGGATGTGTCCGTCTTCATAGACGTCGCCTTTATTTATATAGGTGGCATCTTCCGCCGCTGCACGCCGATGTTTCAGAATATCTTTGGAGAAGATATACCGGATATCGGGGCGCTCTTCCTTCCATGAAAGAACTTCGCGGTTGAAGTGGTCGGGGTGGAAATGCGAGGAAAGCACGTAGAGTATCCCCGGTTTCTTTAGCAGGCAGTCATGCACGATTCCCCGGTTCGGCGCCTCTTCCGAGGTGTCTTTGTAGTAATCGATGATGACTGTCACGCCGTCCGCTTCAATCGCGAAGCCGCTATGGTAGATATAATCAAGTTTCATTGTACGGATTCAATTATAGCGCAATATTACGAAAAACGCTACACAAACTTCCGCTTTCGCTGTTATTTTATGCAAAAGCCCTACATCGGGACCTCCATCAGCAGGATATGCGAGTCTTTCAGGGTCTCTATTTCCAGGCTGTTGGTTTCGTACACTCCCATGCCGTCACGACGTGAAAGCACTGTGCCGTCCACTTTTATTTCGCCTTCTATCAGGAATATGTACACTCCTGCGTGTGACTGGTGCAGGTGGTAGCCCGTCTTTTTTCCGGCTTCCACCTCTCCAATGGAGAACCAGGTTTGTTGCAGCATTTTGGCGGGAGCGTTGCCGTCGGGAGACACGATGAGGGCAAGCTCGTTCTTGTGCAGGTAGGAACGGATGTCATAGTCCTGATAGGCGGGAGGGGTATTCAGCTTTTCGGGCATCACCCAGATTTGAAGGAGTTCCACTTCTTCGGTGTCGCTGCCGTTCATCTCACTGTGGTAGATGCCTGTGCCGGCGCTCATCGTCTGGATGTAGCCCGGGGTGATGGTGCGGTGGTTCTGCTTGCTGTCGCCATGTTGCAGCCGGCCTTTCAAGGGAATGGTGATAATCTCCATGTTTTTATGGGGATGGGTGCCGAAGCCTTCGCCGGGGGCTATACGGTCGTCGTTCAGTACGCGCAAGGCTCCGAAGTTCATACGGCGCGGGTTGTAGTATCCGTCGAAACTGAATGTATGGTAACTGTCGAGCCAATCGTATAAAGAACGTCCGCGGCTCTCGGCTTTGTCTATTACTTTTTTCATAACCTGTTTTTTTTAATGGTTTATCTGTATGTAACAAGCAAGCGTGTAGGAAAGTTTGGGCCGCGGATGATTAATGTTCTATAAAAAGTCTTTTACAGTTTGACTTCATTTTCCAGTTTCTTATGTTCCATGAAGTCTTTTATGTTCAGCAGGGTGGTGGCGGCAATGTTGGCGAGTGCTTCACGCGTGAAAAATGCCTGGTGGGAGGTTACGATTACATTATTAAATGACAACAAACGCGCCAGGGTGTCGTCGTCGATGATCTTGTCCGACTGGTCTTCGTAGAAATATTCGCTTTCTTCCTCGTACACGTCCAGTCCGGCGGAACCGATTTTCTTGTTTTTCAGTCCTTCTATCAAAGCGTTGGTGTGGATGAGTTGTCCCCGTCCGGTATTGATAATCATCACGCCGTCTTTCATCTTGCCGATGGAATAGTCGTTGATGAGGTATTTGGTCTGTTCGGTAAGGGGGCAGTGCAGGGAGATGATGTCCGAGCTATGGTACAGTTCGTCCAGTGTGGTATATACCACCTGATGTTCCCTGGCGAAATTGTAGTCGGGATAGAGGTCGTAGGCAAGGATGTTCATGCCGAAACCGCGCAGAATGGTAATGAGCTTTTTGGCAATCTTTCCCGTTCCGATGATACCTGCTGTCTTGCCGTACATGTCGAATCCCAGAAGCCCATGCAGCGAGAAGTTCCCGTCGCGCGTACGCCAAGTGGCGCGGGGTATTTTCCGGTTGAGGGAAAGCATGAGGGCGACTGTGTATTCGGCCACCGCATAGGGGGAGTAGGCGGGCACGCGTACTACGGTGATGCCGTTTTCGGCGGCTGCTTTCAGGTCTACGTTGTTATATCCGGCGCAGCGCAGGGCAAGCAGTTTCACGCCGTTTGCCGCCATTTGCCGGATGACTTCCGCGTCGGCCGTATCGTTCACGAAGATGCACACTGCATCCACGCCTTGCGTCAGTATGACGTTGTTCAGGTTGAGATGCCCTTTATAATAACGGAGTTCAAAACCGTATTCACTGTTTTTTTCATTGAATGAAGCCTCATCGTAGGGCTTGCTGCCGAAGAATGCAATAGTATATGCCATGAGTTTTTAGTTTTTAGCAATGTTATGCTTTATTATTACATAGAAATAACACATACAAAGATAATAAGGTTTAGGAAATATCGGGCGGGTTAATCTTATAGTTTCATTTTCCGGCGGTTAATGCTTTTCCTTGCTTTGCCCATTCCTTTCCACCATGGGGTAAGTTTCTTTCCACCATGGTGGAAAGAAACTTACCTCATGGAGGAACGAAAACTACTCCATGGTGGAAAGATTTAGCTTCAGTGGCTTTTTCTCTTAATGATAAGAACGCTGTGTGCTGAACGTAGTAGTGGCAAGGAAAGAAATGTCCGGCTTATAAAGAAACACCTTATTTATATAGGTGTACATCTTAAATGTTTCAATAGAAACTATTGATTTTTTCAATTAATTCCTTGTCCTGTCACAAAATTAATGCACAAAACAGTTTTTCATGTGCAGGATTATTGTACCTTTGCGTCCGAAAACAATAAAAAAGATTTAGATGAGAAAAATTTCATTGATTAGCATTGCGATGCTAATCGTTTCAATTCCAACTTTTGCGGGAGGTCTCCTGACAAATACAAATCAACATCCTGCTTTCCTTCGTATGCTGTCTCGCGGCGCAAATACTACCGGTGTAGATGCTGCCTTGTCCAACCCTGCGGGTCTGGCTTTTTTGCCGAAAGACGGATTTTATACATCCTTGAGTGTCCAAAGCGCTTTTCAGACAAGAGATATTGATGCTTCGTGTGAAGCCTTGGGATTGGATAAGTATTATGAGGGTAAGGCATCGGCGCCCGTCATCCCCAGTGTGTTTGCCGCTTATAAGAAAGGCGACTGGACTATTTCCGGTTTCTTTGCTATTACCGGCGGTGGAGGAAAGGCATCGTTCGATGACGGTCTGTCCATGTTCGACGCCATGGTGATAGGCGGATTGGGGCAAAAGGGTATTCCGGGCAATGCCTATTCATTGAAAAGCTACATGGACGGCAAACAGTATATCTATTCCGTACAGTTGGGCTTGACTTATAAAATAACGGATTGGCTTTCCGCTTTTGCGGGCGGACGTATGAACTACTTCACAGGTGGGTACGAAGGAGCGCTGAAAGCAAGTTCCGCCGTTGAATTGCCTTCACCCGCAGGAGGAACGATACCCACCGGCACCGAACTCATCGGTATTGATTTGGATTGCAGCCAGACGGGTTGGGGATTTACTCCGGTTATCGGCTTGGATGCCAAATTCGGCAAGTTGAACATTGGTGCGAAATATGAGTTTAAGGCCAATTTGAACATAGAGAATAATACCAAAGTGAACTCGCTCCGTATGTTGGGCGCTCCCGAAACCGAGCTGGGTGACTACAAGCATGGAGTGAACACTCCGAACGACATCCCTGCCATGCTTTCGGTGGCTGCTGCCTATGAGTTCCTTCCTGTGCTGCGTGCATCGGTGGAATATCACTTCTATGATGATAAAAACGCAGGTATGGCCAACGGCAAACAGAAGTATCTGACAAAGGGAACGAACGAGTACCTGGCAGGTATAGAATGGGACGTGATAAGCAGGCTGACGCTGAGTGGCGGTGTACAGTTCACCGATTACGGTTTGTCCGATGATTATCAGTCTGACACCAGTTTCTCTTGCGACTCATACTCTTTGGGATTCGGAGCAAAGTTGCAGCTCTCGGAAAGAGCCGATTTGAATGTGGGCTATATGTGGACCAATTATGAAGATTATACAAAGACAACTCAAAACTATAATGGCATAGGCGTGCCGGGCACAAACGTGTACAGCCGCACCAACAAGGTTTTCGGCCTTAGTATAGACTATCGCTTCTGATATTTCATAATCCAACCTTTATATATGGAAGAAAGGGGATGCTCCGAGGTTCGGAACATCCCCCTTCTTCGTTTTTATACAGATTAGAAAGAATATTGCACCAGCAGGTTCATGCGGTTGGCATGATTGGCGGAACTGTCGAAATTCGTACGCCAGCCGCGCAGGTATTCCGCGCCCACCTGCATGTCGGGAGTGACATTCCAAAACAGGTTCGCTACGAAATATTGCCCGTAACGGTAGGTATCCGCTTCGTTGGCAGGATAGCCGTTTTCGGAATAAAGGCGCGACATGCTGTATGTGCTTGAAAGGAACACCTTCGGACTGATGTTGTATTGCAGGCCTGCATACCAGCCCAGCATGGGCAGTGCCTGCATCTTTCCTTCGTTGTCGGGATTGGGAACAATGTCCACATTCAGGTTGCTGATGTCGTTGAGGTATTGTCCGATGCCTTTTCCGTAAGTGGCCTGCCCGAACACCTGCCATTGCCTGCCCAGATTGAAAGTGGCGGATGCCTGTACGCCGAACCCGGTGACGGCATGCGCCTTGTCGCTCTGCGTATCGGTGTAGGTCATGCTGCGGATAAGCCCGCCCACGCGCAAATGGCTTTTGCTGTTCCAGCCGTACTGTGCATAGGCGGTGAAGTCCGGCATGCGCTGTTGTGCGATGGGGAGTCCGTCATTGGTTGTTCCGTCTACGGAGGGCATTTCGATGGAAGCGTTGAAGCGGAAATTCTTCAGTCCCTTGTAGGTATATGCCAGTTGGGTGGCGCGATAAAAAGTCGCTCCGTCGGGACCCTGGAAGTCGATTGTGGAAGGCAGTGCGCCTAAGTCCATGAAGCCGCCGTAGGTGTAGCCCACCGTTATGTCCCGGAAAGAGACGTAGGCATTGCGCAGTTGGAATCCTTTGCTGGAGCCGTCCCGGAAGTTGCCGGCGGTGTACACCACGAAATCTCCGAGGATTTTGGTATGCCCCACCAGTTTCAGGAAAATGGTGGAAGTGCCGGCATCCATTTGGAACTGGTTCCTGATTTTGCTTCCGTTGGGGATATAAGCCGGGATGAAGTCGATGTTGTCTACGATACCTCCGAAGTCATACTCTGCTGTGGCACGTACGTAGCCGCCGATACCCAGGGCAAACTTGCCTTTTCTGTCCGTCAGCAGGAAACGGGGCGCTTGCGGTTCGTGGATGTAGGTGAGTTGCGACTCGTTCATGATGCGGATAATTTCGTCGCCTGCCTTGTCTATGGTCACCAGTACGACGCCTTTGGGGGATTCTTCCTCGATAATCACTTTTTTTTGTGCGCGGGCTGCGGATGCCGGCAGCATTGCACAGCACAGCAGAAACACTGCTTTTAAGATTGTTTTCATTTAAGTTAGGTTTTGGTGAATGTGCTTTGAACAACTTAAATTTAAAATGGTTTTGAGGTCACCGAAAGAAAGCGTATCTTTGCGCCCGGTTTAACAATGAGATGCCGCGAATAGCGGTCGTGTATTCTAGAACACCACGTAAAAAACAGGAGTATGAAGCAAAAAGTATCTGTACCTTTTATGCTGCTGGGCATTCTGTTCAATGTCTGTCTGATAGCGGCCAATCTTCTTGAGACAAAAGTCATTCAGGTTTTCGGCATCACCGTTACTGCCGGACTGTTAGTGTTTCCCGTTTCCTATATCATCAACGATTGCATTGCCGAAGTGTGGGGATTTCGCAAGGCGCGCCTGATCATCTGGAGCGGCTTTGCCATGAACTTCTTTGTGGTGATGCTGGGACTGATTGCCGTTGCCCTGCCGGCTGCTCCCTTTTGGGAAGGGGCGCCCCATTTCAATTTTGTCTTTGGCATGGCGCCGCGCATTGTCGCGGCAAGTTTGTCGGCATTTCTGGTGGGCTCGTTTTTAAATGCCTACGTCATGAGCCGCATGAAAGTGGCAAGCGGCGGACGGCACTTCTCAGCACGCGCCATTTGGTCGACGGTGGCGGGTGAGACTGCCGATTCGCTGATCTTCTTTCCGGTGGCGTTTGGAGGCATCATCGCATGGCAGGAGCTGCTGGTGATGATGTGCATCCAGATTGTGCTGAAATCCCTGTATGAGGTGCTGATTCTTCCGGTGACAATCCGGGTGGTGAACGCAATCAAGAGAATAGACGGAAGCGATGTCTATGATGAGGGAATATCCTATAAAGTGTGGAAAATCAGTGAGATTTAATGGTCTCTCAATCGTCAAACAATAAATTAATATCAAGGGTGAACAAAGAAGCAGCATTGGTCGTGTTCAGCGGTGGGCAGGATTCGACAACTTGCCTGTTCTGGGCAAAGCGTGAGTTTAAGAAAGTATATGCGTTGAGTTTCCTGTATGGGCAGAAGCACCGGAAGGAAGTGGACTTGGCGCGGGAGATAGCGCGTAAAGCGGGAGTGGAGTTTGAAGTGATGGATGTATCGCTCATCGGTAAGCTGGGACGCAACTCTTTGACGGACACCGGTATGGCTATGGATGAGGAAAAACCGGCGGATAGTTTCCCGAACACTTTTGTGCCGGGACGCAACCTGTTCTTTCTTAGCATTGCCGCCGTCTATGCCCGCGAAAAGGGCATCAATCACATCGTGACGGGTGTGTCGCAAACGGATTTCAGCGGGTATCCCGATTGCCGGGATACTTTCATCAAATCGTTGAACGTAACGCTCAACCTTGCCATGGACGGGCAGTTTGTCTTTCACACGCCCCTGATGTGGATTGACAAGGCCGAGACTTGGGCATTGGCGGATGAGCTGGGAGTGCTCGACCTGATCCGCCACGAAACGCTCACCTGCTATAACGGCATCCCCGGTGACGGGTGCGGACATTGTCCGGCATGTAAGCTGAGGCGTGAGGGGCTGGAGAAGTATCTGGCGGGAAAAGGATAATTACTAACATTTTAATCAAGAATAATATGGCCGAGTTAAAAGACCAGCTTTCCTTGCTGGGAAGAAAAACCGAATATAAACAGGACTATGCTCCGGAAGTGCTGGAAGCGTTTGACAACAAGCATCCCGGTAATGATTATTGGGTACGTTTCAACTGTCCGGAATTCACCAGCCTTTGTCCCATAACGGGGCAGCCGGATTTTGCGGAAATCCGCATCAGCTATATTCCCGATGTGAAAATGGTGGAGAGCAAGAGCCTGAAACTCTATCTGTTCAGTTTTCGCAATCATGGTGCTTTCCATGAGGACTGCGTGAATATCATAATGAAAGACCTTATCCGCCTGATGAACCCCAAGTACATCGAGGTTACGGGAATTTTCACCCCGCGCGGCGGGATCTCTATTTATCCTTATGCCAACTATGGCCGTCCCGGCACGAAATACGAACAAATGGCGGAACATCGTTTGATGAGTCGGGAGTAGAACTGTCCTTTTTTATGTGATATACCTATCAATAGTGATTGTGGGTATGATATATTTCTGAATATGGCAGCCTCGTAATTACCTAAAACAGGTGATTGCGGGGCTTTCTTTTTCTGATGACCTTTGCATCCGGTATTAGTAACAACTTAACAGTCATTTAAAATTGAAAACAGCCATATTAAATCTATCCTTGTTCTTCCTGTCGGCGTGCGCCTTTTCCACCTATGCGCAGAAGCCGGGAAAAACAATGATTTCCGGTAAGGTCATATCTACGGAAAAAGAAGTGGTGGACTTTGCGACGGTCTATCTGAAAGGAACCGGTCATGGGGGAATAACCAATCAGGAAGGTATCTATCATGTGAGTGCGCCCGCGGGAAACTATACGCTGGTGGTGTCGGCTGTCGGCTATAAAACCGTAGAGAAACCGGTGACGCTGCTCAGAGGGCAACGGGTGAGGCAGAACATAACAATCAGTCCCGAAACCCAGCAGTTGGACGAAGTGACGGTAGTGTCGACGGGGGTAAGCCGCCTCAAGCGTTCGGCGTTCAATGCTGTGGCAGTGGATACGAAGGAATTGCAGAATACAACCAAGAACCTGAGTGACGCACTGGCCAAAGCGCCGGGCATGAAGCTGCGCGAGTCGGGCGGGGTAGGGTCGGACATGCAGCTTATGCTGGACGGTTTCAGCGGAAAACATGTAAAGGTGTTTATCGACGGCGTTCCGCAGGAAGGTGTGGGAAGCTCTTTCGGACTGAATAATATTCCGGTGAATTTTGCAGACCGTATCGAAGTCTATAAAGGCGTAGTGCCTGTGGGGTTCGGGACGGATGCCATCGGCGGGGTCATCAATATCGTCACGAACAAGAAACGCCGCCGCTGGTTTTTGGATGCATCCTATTCCTACGGCTCGTTCAATACGCATAAATCCAACGTGAACTTCGGACAGACCTTCAAGAACGGCTTCACCTATGAGATCAATGCTTTTCAGAACTATTCGGACAATGATTATCACATTGAAGCTCCGGTAGAAGACTTTGAGACGGGCAGGATAGACCGCGATAAAAAGGTGCGCGTCAAACGTTTCAATGATACGTACCATAATGAAGCGGTTGTTGGCAAAGTGGGGGTGGTCGACAAGAAATGGGCGGACCGTTTGATGCTGGGTTTCACCTACTCCAATATGTATCAGGACATACAGACCGGAGTGCGTCAGGACATCGTTTACGGCCAGAAACACAGGAAAGGACATTCGCTGATGCCTTCGTTGGAATATTACAAGCGTAATTTGTTGGCAAAAGGGCTGGATGTGGCGCTGACCGTCAACTACAACAAGAACCTGACAACGAATGTGGACACCGCTTCCTATAAATACAACTGGTATGGAGACAGGAAGTTGCTGAACTCTCCCGGAGAACAGTCCTACCAACATTCGCGTGCCGACAATAACAACTGGAATGGTACGTTCACCGCCAATTATCGCCTTGGCAAGATGCACATGCTGACTTTCAACCATGTGCTGAACACTTTCAGCCGTTCCAATACTTCTCTGCTTGCCAAAGAGGAACAGTCGGATGCCATAGCGAAGGAGACCCGCAAGAACATCTCCGGTGTTTCTTACCGTTTGATGCCGTCCGAAACCTGGAACTTATCTGTGTTCGGCAAGTATTACAACCAGTTTGTTGCCGGACCGGTAGCCACCGATGCCAACCAAAACGACTATGTGCGCACTACCCGTAGCGTAAGCTCCATAGGGTATGGGGCTGCCGGAACTTATTTCATCCTGCCGGGACTGCAGGCAAAACTCTCTTATGAAAAAGCCTACCGCCTGCCCACCATAGAAGAGATGTTCGGCAATGAGGATCTGGAAATGGGAGACATTGGCATCAGACCGGAGAACAGCGATAACGTAAACCTGAACCTAAGCTATAACAGAACTTTCGGCAGACATTCCGTATATGTGGAAGGAGGGCTGGTTTATCGCAATACCAAGGATTATATCCAGCGCAACATAACCGACCTGAGTGGCGGCAAGTCGGCAGCCACTTATATAAACTACGGAAAGGTGCTGACGAAGGGATATAACATATCCGCCCGTTACGGCTTCGGCAAATGGGTGAGTGTCGGCGGTAATTTCACGCAGATGGACGTGCGCGATAATATGAAGACTTCCATATCCGGCAGTGCGGAGAACATTGCCTACAAAGAACGTATGCCCAACCTGCCGTATATCTTTGCCGATTCCGACGTGACATTCTACTGGCGGGACCTCGGACGAAAAGGAAATGCACTGACTGTGTCCTACGATAATCAGTACTTACACAGCTTCACGTACTATTCGTCCAAGATCGGTTCGAATAAAGGCGACTATGTGGTTCCAAGCCAGTTCTCGCATAATCTGTCCCTATCCTACAGCCTTCGCGACGGACGTTATAATCTGTCATTCGAGTGCAGGAACTTTACGGACGAGCAACTATATGATAATTTCAGCTTGCAGAAGGCCGGACGGGCATTTTATGGAAAGGTACGCGTATACTTCGGCAATTGAAACAATGAATAAACCGGTAACGATTAGTGTAATATAATTAAAGTAACAACAACATGAAAAAGAATCTTTTATTAGCCGGACTTTTCGCCTCTGCAATGGCGGGACCGGTATTGACATCTTGTACGGATACGGAAGTGCCGGGCGGCGGAAACGCCAATGGGGCCAAAGGCGATTTTGTAGTCGCTTCCTCTGTCACTGCTTCAAACAATACGGTGAACGTGTTGCTGACTTCCAAGACTTTGGACGAGGGTGTCATCTCTACCGTCAACAACGGACTTGTCAACGACGGCGCTTCCCAGTGGGTGTTCTATAAAGACCGTTATCTCTATGGGCTGACTTATAATCAGGGAAATGCCGGTACCACCCGTTCTTATGTCATGAACTCCAACAACTAAGTGCAGGCGCGTTCGGGAGAGTTTGCCGTCAAGCGATTTACTACCTATGGCATCTATGACAAATATATCATCACTGCTTCCACCGGCGACGGTCCTACGGAATATGCCGACGGCAACCTGTATCTGCCTAAGATGTTCTTGCTTTCCTATCTGGATGTAGCGGCCGAAACATTCGAGACCAACGACACGAAAGTAAAGGCCTATATGTCCGAGAACTTCTTGGGCAATGGTGAGTTTGTGACATTGGCGGGCATCTTGGAGCATGACAAGAAGATATACAGCGCAGCCGTTCCTATGGGATTGAGCCAGTATGGCGCTGCCGTAGACGGCGGCAAGTATATATTGCCGGGCAATGAGACTTTGGTGAAGACCGAAGACGGCGGTTCCAACAGCAGCGCCTATAAGAAAGGTGAGTTGCAATGGACGCAGTATCCCAACGAGTGTTGGGTGGCAATCTTCGATGATGCTACTATGACGACCAAGAAACTCATCAAGACTGATAAAATCAGTTATGCCTGCGGGCGTTTCAAGTCCCAGTATTACCAGACTATCTGGGAGGCAGGCAACGGCGATGTTTATGTGTTCTCCCCAAGCTATGCCAAAACAATGAAAGATGCCCGTCAGCAAACAACATTGCCGGCAGGTGTAGTGCGTATTCCCAACGGTCAGGAGGACTTTGACAGCTACTACTGCGATTTGGAGAAGCAAAGCGGCGGAAAATCTTTCCTGCGTTGCTGGCATATTGCGGACGACTACTTCCTGTTGCTGATGTACGACCGCCCTCTGACGGAGACAGGCTTTGAAGCCAAAGAACTGGCTGTCTTTAAAGCGGAAAGCAAGAAACTCACATATGTGACCGGGCTTCCGTCCGCAGACCTGATTTCCGGCTTCGGAAATACTCTGTATGCGGAGAACGGCTATGCTTATATGGCTGTGACGACTACGGACGGATATCCTGCCGTCTATAAGATAGATCCGTCGAGCGCAACTGCTACGAAAGGTGTGGCGGTAGAGGCTACGCAGATTACGGGTATCGGTAAGTTGAGTCCCCTGAACTGAATACCATGAAAAAGGCATTTCGTAGAATACACTTATGGCTGTCCGTCCCATTCGGATTGATTATTACGGTTATTTGTCTTTCGGGTGCTGCACTGGTGTTTGAAGATGAAGTAATGGAGTTGTGCAGGCACGACCTCTATTATGTGGAAAAAGCAGGCGGCGCTCCGCTTCCGGTGGAACACCTGATTGGGAAAGTTGCCGAAACATTGCCGGACAGCGTTACCGTTACGGGCGTCTCCATTTCCTCTGATGCGGAACGTGCGTATCAGGTCAGCCTGTCAAAACCGCGTCGGGCTTCCATCTATGTGGATCAGTATACAGGTGAGGTGAAAGGACGGAATGAGCGTGCACCGTTCTTTCTCACCATGTTCAGGCTGCATCGCTGGTTGATGGACAGCATGAAGCCGGGCGATGGTGTGTTTTGGGGTAAGATGATTGTAGGGGTAAGCACTTTGATGTTCGTGTTCGTACTTATATCGGGTGCCGTCATTTGGTGGCCCCGCACAAAAAAAGTTCTGAAAAACAGCCTGAAGATTACTGTCAATAAAGGCTGGCGGCGCTTTTGGTATGGTTTGCACGTGGCGGGTGGCATGTATGCGCTTGTGTTTCTTTTAATAATGGCTTTGACGGGACTCACCTGGTCTTTCTCATGGTACCGTACAGGTTTTTACAAAGTGTTCGGAGCGGAGGTGAAGCAGGAAGGTCATGGGAAAGAAAGAAAAGGAAGAGCTTCTTATGCTTGCTGGCAGCAAGTGTATGAGGAACTGAAAGCGCGTAATGCCGATTACAGGCTGATTACGATTTCCGACGGTTCTGCCGGCGTGTCATTCGCGCGGTTGGGCAACCGGCGGGCTGTTGACCGTTACTCCTTTAACCCGCAGAACGGCGAAATCACCGGAACCGTATTGTATAAGGATACCGATGCTTCGGGTAAGATACGCGGCTGGATATATTCTATGCATGTGGGAAGCTGGGGAGGTATCGTTACCCGTATCATGGCGTTCATTGCTGCATTGTTGGGTGGAACGCTTCCGTTGACAGGCTATTATTTGTGGATGAGGCGCATCGGACGTGCATGAAACATTTGTATGCCTTTTTAAGCAGGAGTGATTATTCTTCTGATTTCAGCCTCGGTCCCGCAAAACGGTCCATGAGTTTGTAGCTTGATTGTGCACATGGCAGCGGCAAAACAGCCTGCTTCCTGATAGGAGACACCTTTGTTACGCATATACAGATAGCCTACCATATAGGTGTCTCCGCACCCCGTAGCATCTACTATTTGCAGGGCGGAGTAGGCGGGGATTTCATGGAACTGTCCTTTGGCATATATCAGCGAACCTTTATCTCCCAATGTGAGCAATACTTCTTTCACGCCCCAGTCGGCAATGAGCAAGGCGGCTTCGCGAGGATCTTTGCATCCGGTAAGCACTTCCATTTCGGTTTCGTTGGCTTTCAGTATGTGGATATGCTTCAAGGCCTCTTTCTTTTCCGTCCAGTCCACCGGCAGCACCTTCTCATTATCCACTTTGCGCAGAAACCCCTGAACGTCTACCGATAGCACCCCTTTGCTTGAAAGGTACTTGATGACATCCAATGAAAAATCATCGGCCAACAGGCTGCCCAAGTGGATGATCCGGGCACTGACATCTTGCAACCCTTCCATTGTGAACGGATCGGCCTTTGCTGTGACACGCTGGGTCCGTTCGTTCTGGTTTTCTCCGTATATATTTTCAAAGCAGACGGAATGGACGCTGGGCAGAGTTTTCACCTCGATGCCCTCTTTCCGTATATCCTCCACAACATTCATTTCTGTGTCGGCAAGGGCCGTGACCAATAAAAAACCGCTCGGATTGAGATGCTTAATGGCATGCGCAAAGTAGAAAGAGGTGCCGCCCGGCATGTATATCGTATTTTTTGTGGTAACTATCTTGTCTTGTGTGATATAACCGATGCAGCATAAATCGTGTACACTCATTGTTCCCTGTTGTTTTTATTCGTTTATTTATTTGCAATTTTGCCGCAAAGGTAGTGATTTATTGAGAAAAATCGTAAAATGGCTTATTTCAGTTCTGTGTGTACTTGTATTTTGCAGGTGTTATTCCTGTTATTTTCTTGAATAGGAGGGTGAAATACCGGACGTTTGCATAACCTAATTTCTTGGCTGTCATATGGACCGTATTGTCCTTGTCCAATAACATTCTTTTGGCGATGTTCAGCCGCATCAGCTGAAAGTATTCGTGAATGCTTTTTCCGGTCTCGAATTTTAATAAATCGCTGAAATAGCGGGGAGACAGGTGGAAGGCATCCGCACAGTATTCTTCTGTCGGCAATACACCGTCTGCCAGTTTACCCGACAGGATGTATTTGCTCAACAGTAGGTCTGTCTTGTGCAGGATTGTTTTATTGGCTTCGCAGCGGGTGATGAATTGGCGTTCGTTGAAACGTGCACAGTAATCCAGCAATAACTCGATATGGCGCGAAATCAAAATCTTGCTATGGCAGTCTATGGCGTGTTGGAGCTCCTCTTCGATATTGCGGATGCACTCTATAATTTTCATCTTTTCGCGTAATGACAGGTGCAGTGACTCGTTCAGCTTATAGAAGAAGAATGAATAATCTTTGATGTGGCTTTCCAGTGTTGTACATGCTATCAGGTCCGGATGAAAGGCCAATAACCAACCTTTCCGGGCAAGCGTATTGCCTGTGTCCAGCTTCATGGTTTCTCCGGGGATACGGAATATCAGCGATGCATTGGAATAATCGTAGTATTTGCGTCCGTACGTAAGATACTCTGCTTCTCCTTCTATCAGGGTGATTGTATAGAAATCACATCTGACAGTACGTTGCTCCAGGGGTGCCTTGGATAAGTCGATGACACTCACCAGCGGATGCAACGTCTTATGGCCCATACAGCAATTGCATTGATGTACGGTATCTATGTTTAGTATCTTTTTTTTCATAAGGACAATCTGAACCGCAACCTTTATATTTGTAGCTTTCTGTATTCTCCGGGTGTGTATCCTACATTCTTTTTGAATATACGATTGAAGTGCTGTGAATATTGGAACCCTAACTCATAAGCAATCTGGCTGACGGTTTTCTCTGTTCCTGCAATCATCTCCTTGGCTAAGTCGATCATCCTGTTCTGGATATATTCCTGTGCGCTTTTCCCGGTTTCTTTTTTTATCAGGTCACCGAAATAGTTGGGGGACAGGAACACTTTGTCCGCAAAGTATTTTACGGAAGGCAGTCCGTCTGTTTGCAGTTTGTCACTTTGGAAATAGTCATCGAGCAGTGTTTCGAATTTTACCAATACACTTTTGTTGCTTTCCGAACGGGTGATGAACTGCCTTTCATAGAACCGCATACAGTAATCCAGCAATAACTCGATGTTTCGTGATATCAGACGCTTGCTATGCTTGTCGATGGGGCGTTGCAGCTCCATCTTTATTTTTTCCAAACAATCTATGAATATTCCCTTTTCTTCTTCAGACAGATGCAGGGCTTCGGCTGAGGTATACGAAAAAAACGAATAATGTTTGATATCCTGTCCCAAAGAAGTTCCTTTGATCAAATCGGGATGGAACAACAGGCCATGGGCATTTGGCTTTACTCCTTGCTGCATCTCTACCTCAACGACCTGTCCAGGAGCGAAACTGGTAACCGTTCCTTCCTGATAATCATAAGTCTGCCTGCCGTAACGGATGTCTCCGCATTTGACGTTTTTCAGAAAAAGGGCATATACTCCGTAGTTCATCGTGAAATGTGTGGGAAACCGGGGAGCTTCCGACAGGTTTACTATACTGACCAGCGGATGTAATGTTTCGAGTCCAAAGAGCCGGTTGTATTGATCTACTGTGTCCAGCTTAATAACTTCTTTCATACGATATCATTTTTTAGTCCTGCACAAATGTAAAGAATTAAATCGTACGTAGTATACCGTACTGTGCAGAATCAGTAAATAGGTTACAAATGTCTGTAATTCATTTACATGTTTCGCGAGATGGATTTATCCGCTATTAGGGGAAGTCATGGTATAAAGTGGAGATAAAGAAAAAGCTCTGAAATTCAATAATTTCAGAGCTTTTTCTTTGCGGTGCGTACGGGACTCGAACCCGTGACCCCATGCGTGACAGGCATGTATTCTAACCAACTGAACTAACGCACCATGATTTCATTTTTCCGTCGCTATCTCTCTCGATTGCGGTTGCAAAGGTAGAGTAGACGTTTTTTTTGAACCTGCAATAGCTGTGATGAACTTTTTTTTGATAGTGTGTGGCTGTGTTTGCTTTATATCCTCATATTGAGAATATTGTAAAAAACAAGTAGAATGTGATTTAACAACTATTTAGAAACATGTTCCAGCTGTGTTTATGTAGCATTTAGTACCCGATTAGAAAACTGTTTTTGGAGAAAACGAAACATTTTACGCCTACTTTTAAACTTCTTGCTCGAAAAGTTCGTTATTTTGCAATAAATCGTTATTTTTGCGAACTCAAAACAAGAATGTTGTAATTAGAAAGTAACAAAAAAGATATTTTAGGATGATGAAAACAGCCAAACTGTTGCTTCACTGTCCCGACAAACCGGGTATTCTGGCAGAGGTAACAGACTTTATAACGGTGAACAAAGGAAATATTATCTATTTGGATCAATATGTAGATCATGTGGAAAATATATTCTTCATGCGTATTGAATGGGAATTGGAAAATTTTCTGGTTCCTCAGGAGAAAATAGAGGATTATTTTGAAACGTTGTATGCACAGAAGTATGGAATGAGCTTCCGCCTTTATTTCTCAGATGCCAAACCGCGTATGGCTATCTTTGTGTCGAAAATGTCGCATTGCCTCTTTGATTTGTTGGCGCGCTATACGGCAGGGGAGTGGAATGTAGAAATACCTCTTATAATAAGTAATCATCCCGACTTGCAACATGTAGCGGAGCGTTTTGGCATACCTTTCCATCTTTTTCCTATTACTAAGGAGACAAAGGAGGAACAGGAAAAGAAAGAAATGGAACTGCTTGCCAAGCATAAAGTGAACTTCATAGTGCTGGCGCGTTATATGCAAGTTATTTCCGAGAAGATGATAAATGCTTATCCCAACCGTATTATCAATATACACCACTCTTTCCTTCCGGCATTTGTAGGTGCGAAACCCTATCATGCGGCATTTGAGCGTGGCGTAAAGATTATTGGCGCTACCAGTCACTATGTTACTACGGAACTGGATGCCGGGCCAATTATCGAACAGGATGTGGTGCGCATCACGCATAAGGACACTGTGCAGGATTTGGTGAATAAGGGCAAGGATTTGGAGAAGATTGTTCTTTCACGTGCCGTCCAGAAACATATTGAACGTAAGGTATTGGCGTATAAGAATAAGACCGTAATATTTAATTAGTAGCTGATGAAGGTTGCAGTCATTAAATATAATGCAGGTAACATCCGATCGGTGGATTATGCCTTGAGGCGCTTGGGTGTTGAGGCGGAGATTACGGCGGATGAAGCTGTGCTGCGTGCTGCGGATAAAGTTATCTTTCCCGGAGTAGGAGAAGCGGAAACGACCATGAATTTTCTGAATGGGGGAAATATGGGTCAGTTGATAAAGGAATTGCGTCAACCGGTGCTGGGGATTTGTCTGGGCATGCAGTTGATGTGTCGGCATTCGGAAGAAGGAAATGTGGACTGCTTGGGTATTTTTGATGTTGATGTGAAGCGTTTTGTTTCGCAAAAACATGAAGATAAGGTGCCTCACATGGGATGGAACACGATTACGCAAACGAACAGCGACCTTTTCAAAGGTTTTACGAAAGAGGAGTTTGTCTATTTCGTACACAGTTTCTATGTCCCGGTTAATGATTGTACCGCTGCCGTAACAAATTACATACTCCCATTCAGCGCTGCCTTGCATAAGGATAATTACTATGCCACCCAGTTTCATCCTGAAAAAAGCGGTAGTGTAGGCGAACGTATCCTGCAAAATTTTCTGGACTTATAAGCGAAAAGAGTTGGTATTTGATAACTTGTAATTGATTGAAATGATAGAACTGATCCCCGCTATTGACATCATCGACGGAAAGTGTGTACGTCTTTCCCAGGGTGACTATGATAGCAAGAAAGTGTATAATGAGAATCCCGTAGAGGTGGCTAAGGAACTTGAAGCGCATGGTATTCGCCGCCTTCATGTGGTGGATCTTGATGGTGCTGCTTCCCACCATGTGGTGAACTATCGCACATTGGAGCAGATTGCTTCTCGTACTTCCTTGATTATAGATTTCGGTGGTGGTGTAAAGAGCGATGAGGATCTGGTCATTGCATTTGAAAACGGTGCACAAATGGTGACGGGAGGGAGCATTGCAGTAAAGAACCCCGAACGTTTCTGCCACTGGTTGCAAACATACGGTTCTGAAAAAATAATCCTCGGAGCTGATGTTAAAGATCATAAGATTGCCGTTAACGGTTGGAAAGACGAGAGTGCTTGTGAACTGTTCCCTTTTCTGAAAGATTATGTGGAGAAAGGTATTCGCAAGGTCATCTGTACGGATATCAACTGTGACGGTATGTTGCAAGGTCCTTCTACGGCTTTGTACAAAGAAATATTAGAGGCGAACTCCGGATTGTACCTTATTGCCAGCGGGGGAGTGAGCTGTGCCGATGATATTCGCCAACTGGAGGCTGCGGGCGTGCCTGCCGTAATTTTCGGTAAGGCTTTGTATGAGGGACGTATAACTTTCAAGGAACTGGAAGGGTTTATGATTTGAAATCATAAATCTAAAATCATAAATAAAAGAAGAGTGTTAGCAAAAAGAATCATTCCCTGTCTTGACATCAAAGACGGACAGACTGTAAAAGGAACTAATTTTGTGAACCTGCGCCATGCAGGCGATCCGGTTGAACTGGCGCGTGCTTATAGCGGGCAGGGGGCTGATGAACTGGTGTTTCTGGATATTACTGCCAGTTTTGAAGGACGCAAGACGTTTGCCGAACTGGTAAAGCGTATCGCTGCCAACATCAGCATCCCTTTCACCGTAGGCGGTGGCATCCATGAATTGAGTGATGTGGACCGGCTTTTAAATGCGGGTGCTGACAAAATATCTATCAATTCCTCTGCTATCCGTCGTCCGGAACTGATTGATGAAATAGCCAAGCACTTCGGGTCACAGGTCTGTGTACTTGCCGTTGATGCTAAACAGACAGAGAAAGGCTGGTGGTGTTATCTCAATGGTGGACGTGTAGAAACGGGCAAAGAACTCTTTTCTTGGGCAAAAGAAGCGCAGGAACGTGGCGCAGGCGAGGTCCTTTTTACCAGTATGAACCATGACGGAGTAAAGACCGGATACGCCAATGAAGCCCTTGCAACTCTTGCCGACGGGCTTTCCATACCGATCATCGCATCGGGTGGGGCAGGAGCCAAAGAGCACTTCCGCGATGTCTTTGTAGAAGGAAAAGCGGATGCCGCTTTGGCAGCCAGTGTTTTTCATTTCGGAGAAATTAAAATTCCCGATTTAAAATCGTATCTTTGCGCCCAGGGAATTGCAATGCGCCGGATTTGAAAAGGTGGTAATTTGAAAAAGATGATGAAGTGCAGGGATGATAAAGTGATAAATACCTAATAATATATATTGAAGATGTTGGACTTTGATAAAATGAACGGACTTGTTCCGGCAATTATACAGGATGCCGATACAGCTAAAGTGCTGATGTTGGGGTTTATGAACCGGGAAGCATACGATAAGACGGTAGAAACCGGTAAGGTGACATTCTTTAGCCGCACAAAGAACCGTCTTTGGACGAAAGGAGAAGAAAGTGGTAATTTCCTGAATGTGGTTTCCATGAAAGAAGACTGCGACAAGGACACTTTGCTTATTCAGGTACATCCTGTCGGTCCGGTTTGCCATACCGGTACGGACACCTGCTGGGGCGAGAAAAACGAACAGCCTGTTATGTTTCTAAAACTTCTTCAGGATTTCATTGACAAGCGTCATGCCGAAATGCCTGAAGGTTCCTACACTACCAGTCTGTTTCAGTCCGGCGTCAATAAAATGGCGCAAAAGGTAGGTGAGGAAGCTGTTGAGACTGTCATCGAGGCATGTAATGGTACGGACGAACGTCTGATATACGAAGGTGCGGATTTGCTGTACCATCTTATTGTATTGTTGACATCCAAAGGTTATCGTATAGAAGACCTGGCACGTGAGCTGGAAGAACGCCACAGTGCTACTTGGAAAAAACACTAAGCTAATTAGTAATTATTATCATGGACGAAGCGCTGATACGGTATAAAGACGTGGAGATACACCAGCAGGAGCTGTGCGTGTTGAACAGTGTGAATCTGGAACTGCATAAGGGGGAGTTTGTCTACCTTATCGGTAAAGTAGGTTCGGGCAAGACGAGCTTGCTCAAAACCTTCTATGGTGAACTGGATGTTGCTGCAGGTGATGCTGAAGTGTTGGGATATGACATGCTGCGTATCAAGCGTAAGCATATTCCGCAGTTACGTCGTAAGCTGGGCATTGTCTTTCAGGACTTCCAACTGCTTACAGACCGTACGGTACATGATAATCTTGAGTTTGTGCTTCGCGCCACCGGGTGGAAAAACAAAGGGGAAATAAAAGACCGTATTAACGAAGTTTTACAGTTGGTGGGCATGAGTAATAAAGGTTATAAGTATCCCAATGAATTGTCGGGCGGAGAGCAACAACGTATCGTGATAGCCCGCGCCGTACTCAATTCTCCCGAGGTGATTCTTGCCGACGAGCCTACGGGAAATTTGGATGTGGAGACCGGTTTTGCCATTACTCAACTCCTGCATGATATCAGTGCGGCAGGTTCACTTGTCATTATGACTACGCACAATATGCAGTTGCTTTGGGAGTATCCGGGACGCGTATATCGCTGTGCCGATCATTTGATAACGGATGTGACGGAGCAGTATTCCGTTGCAGTGCCGACAGAAGAAAAATAAACAAGATTATATAACATTTTAATACAGGAACGAAAATGAAAGTTTTAAAGTTTGGAGGTACTTCAGTAGGTTCGGCTCAACGAATGAAGGAAGTAGCCAAATTGATTACCGATGGTGAACGTAAGATTGTGGTTCTCTCCGCCATGTCGGGTACCACAAACACATTGGTTGAGATTTCGGACTATCTGTACAAGAAAAATCCGGAAGGTGCTAACGAGATTATCAATAGACTGGAAACAAAATACCGCCAGCATATCGATGAACTCTATGCTACTCCTGAATATAAACAGAAGGGTTTGGAACTTATCAAATCTCATTTCGATTATATCCGTTCTTATACCAAAGACCTTTTCACACTGTTCGAGGAAAAAGTTGTGCTGGCACAAGGTGAGTTGATTTCTACTGCTATGATGAACTATTATCTGCAAGAATGTGGTGTGAAGTCAGTTTTACTCCCGGCTTTAGAATATATGCGTACGGACAAAAATGCCGAGCCCGATCCGGTTTATATCAAAGATAAACTTCAGGTTCAGCTCGAACTGCATCCCAATGCCGAAATCTATATCACGCAAGGTTTTATCTGCCGCAATGCCTATGGCGAGGTAGATAATTTGCAACGGGGTGGCAGTGACTATACCGCTTCATTGATCGGCGCGGCCGTCAAGGCTTCTGAAATTCAGATATGGACTGATATTGATGGTATGCATAATAATGACCCGCGTGTTGTAGATAAGACTTCTCCTGTGCGTCATCTCCACTTTGAAGAGGCGGCTGAGTTGGCATACTTTGGTGCAAAAATCCTGCATCCCACTTGTATCCAGCCTGCCAAGTACGCTAACATCCCCGTACGTCTGCTCAATACAATGGATCCCACAGCTCCGGGCACACTCATTTCCAATGATACGGAGAAGGGTAAGATCAAGGCAGTAGCCGCCAAGGAGAATATTACGGCTATTAAAATTAAGTCCAGCCGTATGCTGCTTGCTCATGGTTTCCTACGTAAGGTATTTGAAATTTTCGAAAGCTACCAGACTTCTATCGATATGATTTGCACATCCGAGGTAGGAGTGTCCGTTTCTATCGATAACACCAAGCATCTTAACGAAATATTGGATGACTTGAAGAAATACGGTACGGTGACGGTGGATAAGGATATGTGCATTATCTGCGTAGTGGGTGACCTTGAATGGGAAAATGTAGGCTTTGAAGCTAAGGCTCTTGATGCCATGCGTGATATTCCGGTGCGTATGATTTCTTTCGGCGGCAGCAACTATAACATTTCTTTCCTCATTCGTGAATGTGATAAGAAACAGGCTTTGCAGTCACTCAGTGATGCGCTGTTCAATGAGTAATATAAAGAAATAGTAGATTATGAGCGCTTTTACCTTTTGATAAAAGCGCTCTTTTTAACTGAATGACGAACAACCCATAATAATTGTATGAAAGGAACATTTCCTATTGATAAATTCCGCGAACTGCGTACACCGTTTTATTATTACGATACGAAAGTATTGCGTGATACTTTGACTTGCATCCGCACTGAAGCGTCACGCTACGATAATTATTCGGTGCATTATGCGGTAAAGGCTAATGCCAATTCCAAAGTCCTTACTATTATCCGAGAAAGCGGATTGGGGGCGGACTGTGTTAGTGGTGGTGAAATTCGTGCGGCAATCAAGGCGGGGTTTCCTGCCAATAAGATAGTGTTTGCCGGAGTAGGCAAAGCAGACTGGGAAATAAATCTCGGGTTGGATTATGACATCTTCTGCTTTAACGTAGAGTCCATTCCCGAATTGGAGATTATTAATGAACTGGCTGAGGCGAAAGGTAAGATAGCTAATGTCGCTTTCCGTATCAATCCCAATGTTGGAGCACATACTCATGCCAATATCACTACCGGATTAGCTGAAAATAAATTCGGCATCAGTATGCAGGATATGGACCATGTGATAGATGTGGCGCAGGAAATGAAGAATGTCAAATTCATCGGACTTCATTTTCATATCGGTTCACAGATACTGGACATGGGCGATTTTGTAGCTTTGTGTAATCGTGTCAATGAATTGCAGGACAGGCTTGAAGCTCGTCAGATACGCATTGAACATATCAATGTGGGGGGTGGTCTCGGCATTGATTACGGACATCCCAACCGTCAGGCGATACCCGATTTCAAAAGCTATTTTGAAACGTACGACAATTGCCTGAAACTTCGTTCTTATCAGACGCTTCATTTTGAGCTGGGACGTTCGGTGGTAGGGCAGTGCGGTTCGCTTATTTCGAGAGTGTTGTACGTAAAGCAAGGTGCTAATAAGCAGTTTGCCATTTTGGATGCAGGTATGACGGATTTGATTCGCCCTGCACTCTATCAGGCTTTCCATAAGATAGAGAACATTACGTCCGATGCTCCGCTGCAGACTTATGATGTTGTGGGTCCTATCTGTGAGTCATCCGATGTCTTTGGTAAGGCTGTTGATTTGAATGGCGTGAAGCGTGGTGACCTCATGGCGCTTCGTTCTGCCGGAGCCTACGGTGAAATTATGGCTTCGGGCTATAACTGTCGTGAGCTGCCGCAGGGCTATACATCGGATGAGTTAGTGTAAGCGTACAAGTTTATAGAGGAATTATAGAGCACAGAAACAATCTTTTTGTTTCTGTGCTTATTTTTTATAGCTACTTGATTTTTTTATTGTATTTTTACAACAGTAATATCTGATAAAAATTCCATTATGAAACACAAATCATTTTTCTTTTCAATCAGTCTGATACTAAGCTCTTTTTCCCTTTCGTCACAGGAATTGCCGAAAGAGGTGGTTTGGCAAAAAGTAGAAGGGGTTAATGTACCGATTCCACCTCAAACGCATCCTCGGTTGTACGTCCGTTCGTCCGATTTACCTGTTTTAAAGGAGCGAATGAAAACTCCGCAGGCACAACAAACCCTTTCTCTCATGAAGGAGTTGGGCAAGGATCGTACGCCTGATGAAGAAGCTGCCGTAACAAATCGCGGCTTTCGCTATTATTATGAAATGCGCGGTGTCACGACGAGAGTACAGTTACAGGCTCTCGATTATCTTTTGGATGGTGATAAACGCTTGGCTCGTAGGGCTATTACCGCCATGCTCGACACATTGCAACGTGCCAGTTTTGGTACTCGTTCCGATATGTCGAGGGCCAGTGGGGCTATGCTGATAACGGGTGCTATGGTATATGACTGGTGCTACGATCAAATGAAAAGTTCGGAGAAACAAGCCTATATCAAAGAGTTTGTCCGGTTGGCAAAAAGTATGGAGTGTGGTTATCCGCCGCGCAACAACCAGCCCATAGCAGGCCATCCGTCAGAATGGATGATTATGCGTGATATGCTGTCGGCTGGTATTGCTATTTATGATGAATATCCCGATATGTACAACCATGTCATTACTATGCTCTATCGTGATTATATTCCGGTTCGTAACTATTTCTACGGAGGACAGAACTATCATCAGGGTACTAACTATGTGCATGTACGTTTTGCCTGTGACCTTTTTCCTCTTTGGATTTTAGAGAAAATGGGGGCGGGCAGCATTTATGATTCTTCGGCAAGATTTGTGCTTTATGACATTATTTATCGCCGGCGTCCCGACGGGGTGTTGTTGCCTTCGGGAGATGATTATCCGCAAAATCGTCCTGCACTGCTCACGATGCCTACGCCAATGATGTTAGCTTCCAGTTACTATAAGGATGAATATCTTGCTTATGAGTTCGAGCGTAATCCTCATTTGAATAAGTCGGGCAATGAATCTATGAACCACTGTCTGATATACGATTTACTGTGGCGTGACTATAATCTGAAAGGTAAAGCTCCTGATGATCTTCCTTTGACCCGCTATTCCGGTACTCCTTATGGCTGGATGATTGCCCGTACGGGATGGGATGCCAATAGTGTAATTGCCGAAATGAAGATAAATGAACAGTTTGTGGGTAACCACCAGCACATGGACGGAGGTAGCTTCCAGATTTATCACAAAGGACCTTTGGCAATTGATGCAGGCGCTTATAGCGGTAGTTCAGGTGGCTATAACAGTCCCAACAACAAGAACTACTTTAAACGTACCATTGCTCACAATTCATTGTTGGTGTACGATCCTGATGAAAAATTTGAATGTTGGAACTATGGAGGAGGTGGAAAGACCCGGTTTGCAGCCAATGACGGCGGGCAGCGTATGTGTGGCGAGGGTTGGAAAACTTGTAATTCGCTTGATAGTCTCTTGTCCGAAGAGTATACGGTGGGCAAAGTGTTGGCGCATGGGTTTGGTCCTGATGCGCAAACGCCCGATTATTCTTATTTGAAAGGAGATATTACTCAAGCCTACACCCGGAAGGTGAAGGAGGCCAAACGTTCATTTGTGTTCCTCAACCTGCAATCGGAGCAGGTGCCTGCTGCGCTTATTGTCTATGACAAAGTAGTGGCTTCCAATCCCGGTTATCGTAAATACTGGTTATTACATAGTATTGAGGAACCTACACTTGAAAGCAACACTTTCACAGTGCGACGTACCAAAGATGGTGATAGCGGTATGTTACATAACACTGTACTTTTGCCCCAAGCGGACAATATGCATATTGATAAGGTAGGCGGTCCCGGCAAAGAAAATTGGGTGTTCGGAACCAATTATCCCAATGATGCCGTAGCCCCTTATCTTGACAATGCCAATGAGCGTGGTGCGTGGAGAGTAGAGTTGTCTCCTGTTGCTCCTGCCGCTACCGACAACTTTTTGAATGTAATACAGGTCGCCGATAATCAATGCAATAAACTAAATGCCGTACAGTGTATTGAAAATGAGCTGGTTGTAGGCGCTCAATTGGCTGATCGCGTAGTAACTTTTGCTAAGAATAGCGAACAATTATGCCGGGACTTTGCTTTCTCTGTGAGTGGTACGGGAATATTTAAGTTTGTTATCACTGACCTTAAGGCAGGTAACTGGCAGGTAAAGAAAGACGGTCGTGTTTTTATTCCGCTGGCTGAGGTGCGGGCTTCCGAGGGTGTTCTCTCTTTTGAGGGTACAGCCGGGGATTATGAGTTCTGCCGGTAGCTGTCCTGTAATGTAACTGGAACATTTGTAGGGTTAGATTTTACTTATTTTACTAAATAATGTTATCGGTGTGAACAATCTATGTGTGTTCTTGTTATATTTGTAATCATTTCAATTTAATTAATAAATACAATTATGATAACAGAAAAATTACAGAATGCAATTAACGAGCAGATTACGGCTGAGATGTGGTCATCCAACCTTTATTTAGCAATGTCTTTCTATATGGAGAAAGAGGGTTATTGCGGTATGGCTTCTTGGTTGAAGAAGCAGTCATTCGAAGAACATGGACATGCTTGTGAACTGGCCTCATATATTATTAAGCGTGGCGGTAAGGCAAAATTGGATAAAATTGATGTTGTTCCTAATGACTTCGGTACTCCGCTGGAAGTATTCGAACAGGTTTATGAACATGAATGTCGTGTGTCAAAGATGATTGATGCTCTTGTAGATGTAGCCGCTGCTGAAAAGGATAAAGCTTCTCAAGATTTCTTGTGGGGATTTGTTCGTGAGCAGGTAGAAGAAGAAGCTACTGCATCGGGCATCGTAGATATGGTGAAGAAAGCCGGTGCTACCGGAATTTTCTTTGTTGATGCGAAGCTGGGTGAAAGAAAATAAGAGAAAAAGTAATAAAGAGATAGGGTGGTAAAGGCGACAAGCCTTGCCACCCTATCATTTTATATTATCCTTTCAATATTCCTAATTCCTTTCCTACTTTTATAAATGCTGCGATACACTTATCCAAGTGTTCCTTGTTGTGTCCGGCAGAAATCTGAACGCGGATACGCGCTTGGTCTTTGGGTACGACAGGATAATAGAAGCCGGTTACGTAAATACCTTCCTCCTGCATGCGGGCTGCATAAATCTGAGATAACTTGGCATCATACAGCATTACGGCGCAAATGGCGCTTTGGGTAGGTTTGATGTCGAATCCGGCGGCTGTCATTTTATCGCGGAAATAGCTTACGTTTTCTACTAATTTGTCATGTAGCGAATTGTTCTCTTTCAACATCTTGAATACTTCGAGGCTGGCACCGATGATGCCCGGAGCAAGTGAGTTGGAGAACAAGTACGGACGGCTGCGCTGGCGTAATAGGTCGATAATCTCCTTGCGTCCTGTGGTGAAACCACCTAAAGCACCGCCAAAGGCTTTGCCCAACGTACCGGTATAGATGTCCACGCGTCCGTAAGTGTCGTATAGTTCACTCACGCCATGACCGGTAGCGCCTACCACACCGGCGGAGTGGGATTCGTCTACCATTACTAATGCATCGTATTTCTCAGCAAGATCACAGATTTTATCCATAGGAGCCACATTGCCATCCATGGAGAATACTCCGTCTGTCACGATGATGCGGAAACGCTGTGCTTGCGCTTCCTGCAAGCATTTTTCAAGTTCGGTCATATCGGCATTGGCATAGCGGTAGCGTTTGGCTTTGCAAAGACGTACGCCGTCGATGATGGAAGCGTGGTTCAGTGAGTCGGAGATAATGGCATCTTCTTCGGTGAAAAGAGGTTCGAATACACCACCGTTAGCATCAAAACAGGCAGCGTAGAGAATGGTGTCTTCCGTCTTGAAGTAATCGGAGATAGCTGCCTCCAGTTCTTTGTGAATATCTTGTGTGCCGCAGATGAAACGGACAGACGACATGCCGTAACCGCGGCGTTCCATTATCTTTTGGGCAGCGGCTATCAGGCGGGGGTGATTGGATAAACCCAAGTAATTGTTGGCGCAGAAGTTCAGTACTTCCTTGCCTTTCACTGTAATAGCAGCTTGTTGTGCACTTTCAATCAGGCGTTCCTCTTTGTAGAGTCCTGCTTCTTTTATTTCAGCGAGAGTTTTGCTGAGATGCTCTTTCATTTTACCATACATAACTTTTTATTTTAATTAGGTGATACATTGCTGGCTGAAGCTCTACAAAGGACATCATTTTTCTTGGAATAAACAATATCTTTTTGATAGAAAAATGAAAAAAAAGTGTGTATATTTGCACTTCGGTAACGAAAGAATACCTTATAAATAAGTTGTATGAAAAATATTTTGGTAATTGGAGCCACAGGACAGATTGGCTCAGAGTTAACATTGGAGTTGCGCAAGCGCTATGGTGATGATCATGTTGTAGCCGGATACATTCCGAGTGCTATGCCGCAGGGTGAATTAAAAGCTTCAGGACCCTCGGCTATCGCCGATGTGACGGATCGTCAATCTATCGAAGTGGTGGCTCGACAATTCAAGATTGATACAATTTATAATTTGGCAGCCTTGCTGTCGGTAGTTGCCGAAAGCCGTCCGGCTATGGCATGGAAGATAGGTATAGATGGATTGTGGAACGTGCTGGAAGTTGCGCGTGAGTATGGTTGTGCCGTTTTTACACCTAGTTCTATCGGTTCTTTCGGAGAAAATACTCCTCATGTGAAGACGCCGCAAGACACCATTCAGCGTCCGCGTACCATGTATGGCGTAACTAAGGTGACGACAGAACTGCTGAGTGATTACTATTATACGAAATATGGAGTGGATACCCGCGCAGTACGTTTTCCCGGAATTATTTCCAATGTGACACCTCCGGGGGGTGGTACAACAGACTATGCAGTAGATATTTTTTATTCAGCGGTGAAAGGTGAGAAATTCGTTTGCCCTGTAAAAGCCGGTACATTTATGGATATGATGTACATGCCCGATGCCATTAATGCTGCTATTTCGCTAATGGAGGCTGCTCCGGCACGTCTGAAACACCGGAATGCTTTCAATATTGCTTCGATGAGCTTTGATCCGGAAATGATCTATGCTGCTATCAAGAAGCATGTGCCCGACTTTGAAATGACCTATCAGATAGATCCTTTAAAGCAGGCTATTGCAGATAGTTGGCCCGATTCGCTGGATGACTCCTGTGCTCGCGAGGAGTGGGATTGGATGCCACAGTTCGATCTGGACTCCATGACAGTAGATATGCTTGAAAAATTAAGAGCAAAATTAAATAAGTGACCGTAGAGGGTCGGTAAGGAATGAAACATTTATTAGCGGGATTTATTGTACTGGTCTTTTTGGTTTCATGTGGAAACAAGAAGCCGAAAATGGATCCCTTTACTACCATTACCGAAATGGTGGATTCGGCAAGCCATAAGGCCGATACGCTGCAACAGGTGGAAGTGCAGGAAGAGCCCCAACCGTTGGAAGCGGACGAACTGTTTGATGATTTTATCTTCAACTATGCTTCGGACGATGCTTTGCAACGGAAGAGGACGGTATTTCCTTTGCCTTATTACAATAGGGATACTCCTATAAAAATAGAAGAGCGTTTCTGGAAACATGACTACCTGTTCACCAAACAAAATTACTATACGCTGCTTTTTGATAATGAGAACGACATGGATATGGTGGGAGACACAACACTGAAATCCGTACAAGTGGAGTGGATTTATCTGAAAACGCGTATGGTGAAGAAGTACTACTTTGAACGTAAGGAAGGCATGTGGATGCTTGAAGCCATTAATCTGCGCCATATAGAGGAAGGAGAAGGTGAGAACTTTGTGGATTTCTATACCCGTTTCGTGACGGACAGCGTATATCAGAGCAAACATATCACCACTCCGCTGCAGTTTGTCACCATTGATCCTGACGATGAATTTTCAATATTGGAAACGACCCTTGATGTAAATCAGTGGTACGCTTTTCGCCCTTCATTGCCAACAGACAGGTTGTCTAATATTAATTATGGGCAGAAGAATGAGGATACTTCGAGGACGAAGATCCTTAAAGTGAACGGCATTGGCAACGGGTATTCCAATGTTTTCTATTTCCGGAGACGTGGAGGGGAGTGGGAAATGTATAAATACGAGGATACGAGTATTTGAAAAAGTGCTGGAACGGCAGGAAAATAGAGTGTGGGTAGGATTCAGGGTAAATTGGTGTAATCTGTGATGAAGAAATATGATTTATAAAAATAAGAAAATACCCAATACGTTTGGATTTGATGTGAAAGCTGCTTCATATGCAGACTATGACTCTGTAGAGGAATTGGAGAACTTGATCGCCTGCGGGTGCATCGTTTCTCCTTTTTTGCATATAGGATGTGGCAGTAACTTGCTATTTGAGAAAGATTATGAGGGCACTGTACTGCATTCACGTATTGGAGGAGTGGAAGTGACGGCAGAAGATGACGAACGGGTGTCTGTGCGCGTGGGTGCGGGTGTGATATGGGACGACTTTGTGGCTTGCTGTGTAGAGCGGGGATGGTACGGAGCAGAGAATCTGTCGCTGATACCCGGTGAAGTGGGGGCAAGTGCCGTACAGAATATCGGTGCTTACGGAGTAGAAGTGAAGGATCTCATTTCATCTGTGGAAACAATAAATATTCGTGGTGAGAAGCGTGTCTATCAGAATAATGAATGTGAATACGCCTATCGGAAAAGCCTTTTCAAAAAGCCCGAAATGAAGTCTGTTTTTGTAACTTATGTGAATTTTGCATTAAGTAAGAAAGAGCGATATACACTGGATTACGGTACGATCCGCCAGGAACTCGCCAATTATCCGGAGATAGACTTGATTACGTTGCGGCATGTGATTATAAATATCCGCGAAAGTAAGTTGCCCGACCCAAAGATGCTGGGCAATGCCGGAAGTTTTTTCATGAATCCTATTGTGCCGCGTGCGCAGTTTGAATTATTGTTACGTCGCTATCCCTCTATGCCTCACTATGAGGTGGATGCCGATCGGGTTAAGATTCCTGCCGGATGGATGATAGATCAATGCGGCTGGAAAGGGAAAGCTTTAGGGCCTGCCGCTGTACACGACAAGCAGGCTTTGGTGCTTGTGAATCTGGGTGGTGCAACCGGAAGAGACGTGATTGCATTGTCGGACGCCGTCAGGGCTTCGGTTCAGGAGAAGTTTGGAGTGGAAATAAGGCCGGAAGTGAACTTTATATAGTGATTTAGTGATTAATCGCTAACCATATCGTTGTTATTATGAAATTGACTATATTAGGAAGTGGAACATCTACCGGGGTGCCGGAGATTGGTTGTACGTGCCCTGTTTGCACGTCTGCCGATCCGCGGGACAACCGCTTGCGGGCATCGTCTCTGCTGCATGCGGATGATGCGACGATACTGATAGATTGCAGCCCCGATTTCAGAGCACAAATATTGCGTACGTCTATTTATGAACAGATAGATGGTGTGTTGATCACTCACGAACATTATGACCATACGGGCGGGCTGGATGATTTGCGTCCGTTTTGCCGTTTTTCTGAGATACCTATCTATTCGGATGCTTATACTGCTGCTCATCTGCGGGTACGGATGCCTTATTGCTTTGTGGATAAGAAGTATCCGGGAGTACCGCGCATTTATTTGCAGGAAGTGGAGGCCGGCAAGCCATTCTTTATCCGGCAAACGGAAGTATTGCCTGTTGCTGTGATGCATGGACGTTTGCCTATTCTTGGTTATCGTATCGGTGGGCGCTTGGGATATGTAACGGATATGCTTACGATGTCGGACGCTTCGTATGAACAATTACAAGGGTTGGACGTTTTGGTAATGAACGCTTTGCGGCCGCAACCGCATTCAACGCACCAAAGCATATCGGAGGCGCTGGCAGCTGCGGAGCGTATTGGCGCAAAAGAAACTTATTTCATCCACATGAGCCATCATGTTGGGTTGCATGCCGAAATCAATAGCCAATTGCCGCCCCATGTACATTTTGCTTATGACGGTATGGAAATAAATTTCTAAACTTATTGAAACATTTGTTTTGTTTTATTAGTAGAAATACCTATTTTTGCCAACAGTTGATGTATATATGCCATGAAGCTCCGAGTTCTGATACGAATAGCCGTTATTGTGTCCATAGTGTTGCTATGTACGGGGTTCGGTGCATATTCTTTCCTGCGTATGAACGCAGTGGAAAATCAACAGGACTTTAATCTTTTCACATTAGTGCCGCAGGATGCTACCGCTATACTTGAGACGGATCGTATGGCCGATTTGATGGAAGATATCAACGGACTGTATTGTAGCAAAGACGACCATTTCCTCTATGTTTCGGATCTTTTTGTCTATTTGAAGAAGTATCTCAATGCACTGGTTGGCGATACGCCACATGGGTTGAGCAAGCAGATGAATAAGATGCTTATTAGTTTTCACGAGCCGGACACTCCGCTGAACCAAGTGCTGTATTGTAGTTTGGGAACGGGGGATTATGAATTGGTGGAAACTTTTGTGCGCAAGTACTGCTCCAGTACTTTCCCTTCCAAGTATTTTGACTATAATGGTGAGGAAATACGTATCTATCCCATGACGGACGGACGTTTTCTTGCAGCTTATTTCACATCGGATTTCCTGGCAGTCAGTTTTCAGAAGCGTTTGATTGAGCAGGTGATTGATGCACACCGTTCCAAACAATCACTAATGGATATGCCTTCTTTCCGCACCATGTATGCCGGCAAACGTAATAATGTAGCGGCAACGGTGTATGTACGTATGAAAGAAGTGGATATGGGCAAGGATACGGATGGTATTCGTTCTCAGACGCGCTTGGGGAGCTGGGCGGAGTTTGATATGAAATTCAGTGAGGAGGCTATTTATTGTTCCGGTATCAGTCATGGAGTGGATACTACCCGGACTTTTATCAATGCTTTGCGTAAACAAAAGCCGATAATGGGATTTGGAGGAGAACGTCTCCCGTCTTCAACTTTCTTCTACAACCAGTGGGCCATTTCGGACTTGGAATCCATATTCGATTTTACTTCTCGACAGGAGTATGCTAAAGCTACTTATTCGGACTATATCAAGAAGCGGGATGAAGAATGGATGGATTTTATGAAAGAATATGCGGGAGAGAATGTTATATCCTGTCTGTTTCAGTCCAAAGATTCTGCTGACAGACATCCTTGTGCCATAATGAGCATTGCTGTAAAGGATGAAGTGCAGGCAGAGCGTTATTTGCAAAACATGCTCTATGCTACTCCGAAAGAAAAGGATGCTCCGCCGGTTCCGCAAACCTCTCCTAATTATAAGCAATATCCACGTGCGCGGAAATATCGCCAATATATGTTGCCGCGAAACACTGTGTTGACGCAATTGACCGGTATTACGGAATCTGCACTTCACACGTATGCCTGTTTTTATAAGGGGGCATTGTTGCTGGCACCTGATGCACAAAGTCTTTCGGCTTATATAGATGCAATGGAGAATGAAGATGTACTGGATGGTACTTCGGCGTATGAAGAAGGTGCAGGCAGCCTTTCTCCGTATTATAATTTCGCCATGATGGTGGATATGGAAGAGATGATGCATCAGCCGGAAAATTATGTGCGGCTGATACCGAACTTTTTCTTTCGTCAGTCCGAATTCTTTCGTCACTTTATGATCGGCATACAGTTTACCTGTGCTGAGGGAATGGTATATCCGAATTTGGTCTTGCTGTATAAAGGGGATAAAATGGAAGAAGTTGATAATTGAAAATGAAAAGTTAAGCAGTAAGAATAGTAATTTATCTAATAAAAAAGAACCATGCATATACCATTAGATATATGCATGGTTCTTTTTTATTTCTTAATTCCCTGCTTCCACCTTAGAAAGGCAAGTCATCTTTCGCATCTCCGGACAGGAATTCCGGGGCTGCGGAAGGTGCGGGCGGTGGAACCGGTGCACCCGTTGCAGGAGCAGCGGCGCTGACACGTTCTACTTTCCATGCACGAATACTATTGAACCAACGGTCTTGCCATTGGCGTGCATCTATATCAAAAGAAACTGTCAATTCTTCACCCATTTGGATGTTGAATTGCTCTATTTTATCTGCCCCGAATACGTCGAAACACATTTTACGCGGATATTGTCCATGATCTTCGATGACGTATTCCTGTGCTTTCCACTCATTACCTGATGCTTTGGAAACTCCGCCTCTGGGCTGGAGTATAGCGATGATTTTTCCTGTAAATTCCATTGTTCTCTTTTTAAATGATGCGGCGAAGTTACAATTTTTTAGGGATATGAAACGAATAAACGGCTGTTTTTTCTTACTATTTCTTTGTCGTAGGGAATTCTTTTTTTAACTTTGTCCGTTAGTTAACAAGTTAGCTGAAATTAAAACTTAAATACACAGAATATATGAAATTTATCGTTTCGAGTACTGCGCTCTCCAGCCATTTGCAGGCTATCAGCCGCGTGATTAATTCGAAGAATGCGCTGCCTATTTTGGATTGTTTCCTCTTTGAACTACAAGACGGAACACTGTCTGTAACTGTTTCTGATAGCGAAACAACCATGGTTACTACGGTCGAAGTGAACGAAAGTGATACTGACGGACGTTTTGCTGTGACTGCCAAGACTTTGTTGGATGCTTTAAAGGAGATTCCCGAACAGCCGTTGACGTTTGACATCAACACAGACTCTTTGGAGATTACGGTACAGTATCAGAACGGTAAATATAGCCTGATGGGACAGAATGCGGATGAATTCCCGCAGTCGGCTATGTTGGGCGACAACGCTGTTCGTGTGGAAATGGATGCACAGGTGCTACTGGGCGGCATCAACCGCGCGGTGTTTGCTACTGCTGATGATGAACTTCGTCCTGTTATGAACGGTATTTATTTCGATATTACGACTGAAGATATCACAATGGTAGCTTCTGACGGCCATAAGCTGGTGCGTTGTAAGACGCTGGCGGCTAAGGGCAACGAACGTGCAGCTTTCATTCTGCCCAAGAAACCTGCCAACTTGATGAAGAACTTGTTGCCGAAAGAGCAGGGCATGGTAACTATCGAATTTGATGAACGTAACGCCGTTGTGACATTGGAGAACTACCGTATGGTGTGTCGTTTGATTGAAGGACGCTATCCGAACTATAATTCGGTAATTCCGCAGAACAATCCCTATAAAGTGACGGTAGACCGTCAGCAGTTGATTGGTGCACTGCGTCGTGTGTCTATTTTTTCCTCACAGGCAAGTAGCCTCATCAAACTTCGTATGCAGGAGAACCAGATTGTGATTTCTGCACAGGACATTGATTTCTCCACTTCAGCAGAGGAAACACAGACATGCCAGTACGCCGGTAATCCGATGAGTATTGGTTTTAAGTCTACTTTCCTGATTGATATTCTGAATAATATATCTGCGGATGAAGTAGTTATCGAACTGGCTGACCCGTCACGCGCCGGTGTCATTGTCCCGGTAGAACAGGAAGAAAACGAAGATCTGCTGATGTTGTTGATGCCTATGATGCTGAATGATTAATAATAAATACTGTTGATACGAAGACGGGTTGACCGGTTAACAAGGCAGGGAGAGGACATTGCATGAACTCTCTTTCAGTTAATGGTCAACTCGTCTTCGTATCAACAATAAAAATAGAGCAATGAAGTTAAATCTGAAAAATCCGATTGTCTTTTTTGATTTGGAGACTACGGGAACAAATATCAACTCCGACCGAATAGTCGAAATCTGTTATCTCAAGGTATATCCCAACGGGAATGAGGAATCCAAGACCATGCGCATCAATCCCGAAATGCATATTCCGGCAGAAGCTTCTGCCGTTCATGGCATTTATGATGAAGATGTGGCGGATTGTCCGACCTTTAAGGAAGTGGCACGCAGTATTGCCAATGATATTGAAGGCTGTGACCTTGCGGGTTTCAATTCCAACCGTTTCGATATTCCGGTATTGGCGGAGGAATTCTTGCGTGCAGATGTGGACATTGACATGAGCCGCCGTAAGTTTGTGGATGTGCAGGTTATCTTCCATAAAATGGAGCAACGCACCTTGTCTGCTGCTTATAAATTCTATTGCGGTAAGAATTTGGAAGATGCCCATACGGCAGAAGCCGATACACGTGCAACCTATGAGGTGCTGATGTCACAATTGGATCGTTATCCTGAATTGCAAAATGATGTGGCTTTCTTGTCGGATTATTCCAGTTTCAACAAGAATGTAGACTTTGCAGGACGTATGGTTTACGATGATAAAGGGGTGGAAGTATTTAACTTTGGCAAATATAAGGGTATGTCGGTGGCTGATGTGTTGAGACGTGATCCGGGGTATTACAGTTGGATACTGAACAGTGATTTTACACTGAATACCAAAGCTATGCTGACTAAAATCCGTTTGCGTGAATTTACTCAGAAGTAACGAGTACGCTGGCAAGAAATGTTGCACTTATAATTAAAAACTTAGTAATTAGATTTCATGGCAAATCCACTGAAAGGAAAGAAAATAGTGCTGGGTATTACAGGAAGCATTGCTGCCTATAAAGCCTGCTACATCATTCGTGGACTTATAAAACGAGGAGCAGAAGTGCAAGTCGTTATAACTCCTGCGGGAAAAGAATTTATAACTCCTATTACCTTGTCGGCATTGACGAGCAAGCCTGTCATTAGCGAGTTTTTTGCACAGCGTGACGGTACGTGGAATAGCCATGTGGATTTGGGCTTGTGGGCGGATGCCATGCTGATAGCTCCGGCTACGGCTTCCACCATCGGCAAAATGGCAAATGGTATTGCCGACAATATGCTGATAACTACCTATCTGTCTGCTAAAGCTCCCGTCTTTGTTGCCCCGGCAATGGATTTGGATATGTATGCTCATCCGTCCACCCAAAAGAATTTGGAGACGCTCCGTTCATATGGCAATCATATTATAGAGCCGGGAACAGGTGAGTTGGCGAGTCATTTGGTTGGCAAAGGGAGAATGGAGGAACCGGAAGTAATAATCCGTCATTTGGAGGAATTCTTTGCAGCGAAAGAGGGTGAACTGGTAGGGAAAAGGATTATGATAACTACCGGACCGACGTATGAGAAAATTGATCCGGTGCGTTTCATCGGTAATTACTCATCGGGCAAAATGGGCTTTGCGCTTGCCGATGAATGTGCGGCGAGAGGGGCGGAAGTTATTTTGGTTTCCGGCCCTGTGCAACTACACACTCATTATCCCATGCATCAGCATCTTTGTGTGGAGTCTGCTGGACAGATGTTTGATGCGGCCACATCCTTGTTTTACAATGTTGATGTTGCCATTATGGCTGCTGCTGTTGCCGATTACACGCCGGAACAGGTTGCCGATAAAAAGATAAAGCGGGAAAAGACCGGAGACATGTCTTTGAACCTGAAACCTACGCAGGATATTGCTGCCTGCTTGGGAGAGATGAAAGAGAGGTATCCCGGTAAGATATTGGTAGGGTTTGCCCTCGAAACCAACAATGAACAATATAATGCCGAAGATAAGCTGAAGCGTAAGAATCTGGACTTTATCGTGCTCAACTCGTTGAATGACAAAGGTGCCGGATTTCGCTGCGATACCAATAAAATCAGTATCATAGACCGGAGTGGTAAAAAGGATTATCCGTTAAAGTCCAAAGCGGAAGTGGCTGCGGATATCATCGACCATTTGGTGGAAGTGATGAACTCTTAATTCTTAATTTAATAAAATGTTGCGTTCTCTATACATACAGAATTATGCGCTTATCGAGAAACTCGATATAGATTTTGGTAGCGGTTTCTCGGTAATTACTGGTGAAACGGGGGCCGGAAAGTCCATTATTCTGGGAGCTATCGGTCTGCTGTTGGGACAGCGTGCCGATGTGAAGTCTATCAGGCAAGGGGCTGCAAAATGTGTGATTGAAGCCCGTTTTGAAATTGCCGGTTATGGTATGCGGCCTTTCTTTGAAGAAAATGAACTGGAATATGAGGATGAATGTATCCTTCGTCGTGAAGTTTACGCTTCGGGTAAAAGTCGTGCATTTATTAATGATACGCCCGCTTCGCTGGTGCAGATGAAAGAATTGGGCGAACAGTTGATTGACGTGCACTCGCAACATCAAAATTTATTGTTGAACAAAGAAGGGTTTCAGCTGAATGTGTTGGACATACTGGCGCATGATGAAGAAGAACTGAACAACTATCAGTCTTTGCACCGGGAATGGAAACAGGTGCAGCAGGATTTGGAAGATCTTATCGTCCTTGCCGAACAAAATAAGGCTGATGAAGATTATATCCGTTTTCAACTGGAGCAGTTGGAAGATGCACAGTTGGCTGCCGGAGAACAGGAAGAACTGGAACAGGAGGCGGATACACTGAGTCATGCAGAAGAAATAAAAGCCGGGTTGTTTCGTGCCGGACAGGTGATGAACTCCGATGAAGGCGGTTTGCTTTCTGCTCTGAAAGAATGTCTGAACACGATGTTGGGGTTACAGAAAGTATATCCTTCTGCCGGAGAGCTTGCCGAGCGACTGGAAAGCAGCTATATTGAGTTGAAAGATATCTCTCAGGAGGTTTCTGGAAAGGAGGAAGAAATAGAATTTAATCCTGTCCGTTTGGAAGAGGTGAATGACCGCTTGAATCTGATTTATACACTTCAGCAAAAACATCGCGTCACTACGGTAGATGAGCTTTTGGCTTTGGCAGATGATTATGCGGCTAAGCTTGCCAATATCACTTCATCGGACGAGCAGATTGAAGAACTGAAGGTTCGTAGCGAAGCATTATATAGTAAGGTGAAGAAACAGGCTGCCGTACTTACTAAATTGCGTACTGCTGCTGCTCGTGAGGTTGAAAAACAAATGGCCGCCCGTCTGATACCTTTGGGTATGCCTAATGTTCGCTTCCGGGTGGAAATAGGAGCACGTAAGGAGCCGGGGGTACATGGTGCGGATACGGTGAACTTCCTTTTCTCTGCCAATAAGAACGGAGCTTTGCAGAGTATATCTTCGGTGGCTTCGGGGGGGGAGATAGCCCGCGTCATGCTGTCCGTCAAAGCAATGATAGCAGGAGCTGTGAAATTGCCCACTATTGTATTCGATGAAATAGATACCGGAGTCTCCGGCGAGATAGCCGATCGTATGGCGGACATTATGCAGGAAATGGGAGATAGCGACCGTCAGGTTATCAGCATCACTCACTTGCCGCAGATTGCAGCTCGCGGACGTGCTCATTATAAGGTGTACAAGCAGGATAATGAGACGGAAACCAACAGTCATATTCGTCGTTTGGCTGACGAAGAACGGATAGAGGAAATTGCTCATATGCTGAGTGGTGCCACCTTGACTGATGCTGCGCTGAACAATGCAAAGGCACTGTTAGGCATCGCCTGAAGAATGTAGTACTCTGCGGTTGTAAAGTAGAAGTTTATGACCGTAGTATAGGACTTTAGCAGGCTAAAGTAGAACAAAAAACAATAAAATACAATGATAGATAAAAGTGAAATGATTTTCGGCGTTCGTGCCGTTATAGAAGCTATTCAAGCAGGTAAGGACATCGACAAAATATTGGTCAAAAAGGATATTCAAAGTGATTTGTCCAAAGAACTCTTTGCCGCTTTAAAAGGAACTTTGATTCCTGTGCAGCGTGTGCCGGTAGAGCGTATCAACCGCTTTACGCGTAAAAATCATCAAGGTGTGATAGCATTTGTTTCTGCCGTAACCTACCAGAAAACGGAAGATTTAGTGCCGTTTCTTTTTGAAGAAGGCAAGAATCCTTTGTTTGTTATGCTGGATGGCATAACGGATGTACGTAATTTTGGAGCGGTAGCCCGTACTTGTGAGTGTGCGGCAGTCGATGCCGTTATTATTCCTGCCAAGAACAGTGTGACGGTAAATGCTGACGCAGTGAAAACCTCGGCTGGCGCATTGCACACCTTACCCGTATGCCGGGAACAGAATCTGAAAGATACCTTGCAGTACCTTAAGAATAGTGGATTCCACATTGTGGCGGCTACGGAGAAAGGTGATTATGACTATACGAAAGCCGATTATACAGGTCCTATGTGCATCATTATGGGAGCCGAAGACAAAGGAGTTTCCTATGATAATCTTGCGCTATGCGATGAATGGGTAAAGATTCCGATGCTGGGAACGATCGAGTCCCTGAATGTATCTGTTGCGGCCGGAATCTTGATTTATGAAGCTGTGAAACAAAGAACCAACTAAATATGAAAAAGAAGATTTTCCTGCTTTTCACTCTGTGCCTTTTAGCGCAGTGGAGTGTAGCACAAGCCCCCAAATGGGTGGAGAAAGCTAAACGTGCCGTATTCTCGGTGGTTACTTATGGAGAGAATGACAAGATTTTGAATACCGGTAACGGATTCTTCGTAACGGAAGATGGCATTGCCTTGTCCGATTATTCCTTGTTTAAGGGAGCACAGCGGGCGGTAGTGGTGAATTCGGCGGGCGTACAGATGCCGGTAGTCTCTATTCTGGGTGCAAATGATATGTACGATGTCATTAAGTTTCGCGTAGACATATCAGCCAAGAAAGTGCCTGCACTAAATTTGGCAGCCGTATCTCCGGCAGTGGGTGCTAATGTATATATTTTGCCTTATTCAACCCAGAAAGACCGTTCCTATACAGCCGGTCAGGTGAAGGCTGCGGATAAGTTTTCTGAGAAATATTATTACTATACGCTCAACTTGAGTCTGAAAGATAAGATGGTGAGCTGTCCTGTTATGACCGAAGAAGGAGAAGTTTTTGCTCTTGCACAGAAATCATCCGGCGCTGATACCGCTACGATCTGTTATGCGGTTGATGCCAACTTTGCAATGGCTCAAAGCGTATCGGCATTCTCTTTCGGAGATATGACCTTAAAGAATATCGGCATCAAAAAAGCATTACCTGATACGGAAGAAGAAGCGTTGGTGTTCCTTTTCATGGTTTCCTCGCAAGTTAGTCAGGATGAGTATGCCCAGCTGTTGGATGATTTTATTGCCGAATATCCCAATAGCGCAGACGGCTATATGAGGCGTGCCACTAATCAGCTGTACCGGTCCAAAGACGATGCTTCGATGGAAAAAGTAGAGGCCGATATGGATAAGGCGCTGAGTGTGGCCCAGAAGAAAGACGATGTGTATTATAATCGTGCCAAATTGATATATAACTACATGCTGAGCAATCCGGAGAAGCCTTATAAGGACTGGTCTTACGACAGGGCAGCAGATGAAATCAGAAAAGCGATTGCTCTTCAAGAACTACCGGTGTATGTACAGGTAGAGGGTGACATTTTGTTTGCAAAGCAAGATTATCCGGCAGCGCTGGCCTGTTACGAAAAGGTCAACCAATCTGATTTGGCATCGGCAGCGACTTTCTTTAGCGCAGCCAAGACTAAAGAGCTGATGAAAGCACCTGCCGAGGAAGTTTTGGCACTCATGGATAGTTGTATGACACATTTCAATGAGCCGTATACGGAAGAAGCTGCTCCTTATCTGTTGGAACGTGCTCAGGCACGTATGAATGCAAATCAGGCGCGTGCCGCGATGCTCGACTATGATGCTTATTATAAAACGGTGAACGGTAAGGTAAATGATGTGTTCTATTATTATCGTGAACAGGCTGCTTTGAAAGCCAAGCAATTCCAGCGTGCACTGAATGATTTGGAGAAAGCCATTGAGTTGAACCCGAAAGATTTGACTTATCGTGCTGAACTTGCTGTTGTCAATATTCGTGTTGGACGCAATGAAGAAGCCTTGAAAATATTGCAGGATGCTTTGGCAATCGATCCTAAATATGCCGAGGCCTATCGTCTTATGGGAATTGCACAGTTACAGATGAAGAAGAAACAGGAAGCGTGCCAGAGCTTTGCCAAGGCAAAGGATTTGGGTGATCCGAATGTGGATGAGCTGATTGAGAAACACTGTAAATAGCATATAGATAATAATATAAAGGCCCTGCTTTCGCAAGCAGAGCCTTTGTTTGGGAAACTTCCCCATACTAAAATAAAAGTTAAGTCTAGGTATTAACAGGTTATATGTGTAAATTTCTTTTGTGTATTCATCTAATAAATGCACCGTTCTTGGAAATACTGCATGACTTTGCTGATTTTTTTTTGAGAATGTTATAAAAGAATGTGATATACTTGATAATGAATAGATAAAAAAAGAGTAGAAGATTATGAAGAAAGTGATTTGTAGCCAAAAGGCTCCGGGCGCAATAGGCCCTTACAGCCAAGCGATTGAAGCGAATGGAATGGTTTTTGTCTCAGGTCAGCTACCTATTGATGCAGCTACCGGAGTAATGGCGGAGGGAGCAGAGGTACAGGCCCGCCAATCGTTGGAGAATGTAAAGCACATCCTGGAAGAAGCAGGATTGAGCATGGCGAATATCGTGAAGACTACCGTCTTTTTAGCGGATATGTCCTTGTTTGCCGATATGAACAAGGTGTATGCCACTTATTTTGACGGAGCCTTTCCGGCACGTTCGGCAGTTGCCGTAAAGGCACTACCGAAAGATGCCTTAGTGGAGATTGAGTGTATTGCGGTTCGTTAATAAGTCCGCTACAATAAAGCTGCTGCCACCTACGAAGATGAAATCTTCCGGGTGGCTTTTTTCTTGTGCGGCAGTCACAGCGGCAGGAACATCCGGATAGCAACTTCCTTGCAGTCCGTTTTGTGCGGCGAGTTTGCATAGCTCTTCTGCTGGGAGGGCGCGTTTCACGCTGGCTTTGGTGAAATAATAGGTGGCATCTTTGGGAAGCAAGGAGAGCACACCGCTGATGTCCTTGTCGTTCACCATACCAATTATAATATGAAGTTGGCGATAAGTCTGTTGTTTCAGTTGCTCTACAATGTATGTGATGCCGCCTACGTTGTGCCCGGTGTCGCATATCAGGGTGGGGGCATCCTGCAGTTTCTGCCATCGTCCCATTAGTCCTGTCAGTTCGCAGACATGGGCAAAACCGCTGCGTATGCTTTGCTCGTCTATCCGGTAACCGGCTTCTTTCAACAGCGGCAAGGCGGCGAGGATAGTGCGCGTGTTCTTTATCTGGTAGAGTCCTTGCAACTCTGTTTTCATCTTAGGATAATCATTTTTCATCGTATCTTCTGCGAAAATGATCGGAGCTTTCTCTTCTGCCGCTTTTTGCAGGAAAACCGGTTTGGTTTCGGGCGTGGTTTCTCCGATGACAACAGGAATACCGGCTTTGATGATGCCGGCCTTTTCTCCTGCTATTTTCGCCAGTGTATCTCCCAAAAACTGGACGTGGTCAAAACTGATATTAGTAATGATGCACAAATCCGGATGAATGATGTTTGTACAGTCCAAACGGCCGCCCAATCCCACTTCTATGACGGCTACATCCACTTTTTCATCGGCAAAATAACGAAATGCCATGGCGGTAGTCAGTTCGAAGAACGAAGGATGCAGCGGTTCAAAGAAATCCCGTTCTTTTTCTACAAAATCCACTACATATTTTTCCGGTATAGGCTGTCCGTTTATGCGGATGCGCTCGCGGAAATCTACCAAATGAGGAGAAGTATAAAGCCCCACACGATATCCGGCTTCTTGCAGTATGGCGGCCAGCGTATGCGAACAAGAGCCTTTGCCGTTAGTGCCCGCCACATGAATTGTGCGGAATGAATGGTGGGGATGGCCGAAGTGCTTGTCCAGTACCTGTGTGTTTTCTAATCCCTCTTTGTATGCCGCGCCGCCTACGTGTTGGAACATGGGCACACTGTTATATAAGTAAGTTAAAGTGTTCTGATAGTTCATCTTTCATAAAAATTAACGGGAAAGTAATCCTTTCTCTTCATTAAAGTGTTATCTTTAGAAACGGCAAAGATAAGGCAATTTTGCTTAAGTGTGCATGCTTGTTTTATTTTAATATTGCCGGTGAAGTTATAAACCATTTAAATCTGAAGAGTATGGGAGCTAAAAAAAATTTTGTGATTGATACCAATGTTATCCTTCACGACTATAATTGTTTGAAGAACTTTCAAGAGAATGACATTTATCTTCCCATTGTAGTACTTGAGGAACTTGATAAATTCAAGAAAGGAAACGAACAGATAAATTTCAATGCTCGTGAGTTTGTTCGGGAACTTGACATGATCACCGATGACAACCTCTTTACTAAAGGTGCTCCGTTGGGTGAAGGTTTAGGACGTTTGTTTGTGGTTGCCGGTTCGATAGATTCATCGCGTGTGCACAACTCTTTCCCGGAACGGATTCCCGATCATCAGATACTGTCCGTCGTTGACTGGCTGACGGAGAAGAAACCGAAAATGAAATCCATTCTTGTCACCAAAGACGTCAATCTTCGCATGAAAGCACGTTCTATCGGGTTGCTGTGTGAGGATTATATCAATGATAAGGTAATAAATGTAGATATATTTGAAAAATCGAACGAGGTGTTCGAAGGTGTCGACCCCACTTTGATCGATCGTATCTATTCCTCTAAAGAAGGATTGGATATTAGCGAGTTCGATTTTAAAGATATTATTCATCCTAATGAATGTTTTGTATTGAAGAGCGACCGTAGCAGCGTACTTGCCCGTTACAATCCTTTTACCCATTCCATTTGTCGCGTAAACAAGACGAAGAATTATGGTATTGAACCGCGCAATGCCGAACAGAGTTTTGCTTTTGAAGTGCTGAATGATCCGAATATCAAGTTGGTAGCTCTTACCGGCAAGGCGGGGACAGGTAAGACCCTGTTGGCATTGGCTGCAGCCTTAGGCAAACTGACGGATTATAAACAAATTTTGTTGGCACGTCCTATCGTTGCATTGTCCAATAAGGATCTCGGTTTTCTGCCGGGTGATGCCAATGAAAAGGTGGCTCCTTACATGCAACCTTTGTTTGATAATTTGAACGTAATCAAGCATCAGTTCGCTTCCAATTCGAGCGAGGTGAAACGTCTGGAAGATATGCAGAAAAGTGACCAGCTTGTTATTGAGGCTTTGGCATTTATTCGCGGACGTAGCCTGAGCGAGACTTATTGCATCATTGACGAGGCGCAAAACCTTACTCCTCACGAAATCAAAACCATTATAACGCGTGCCGGAGAGGGAACCAAGATGGTGTTTACGGGTGATATTCAGCAAATTGACCAACCTTATCTGGATAGCCAGTCCAACGGGCTTGTCTACATGATAGATCGCATGAGGGATCAGAATTTGTTTGCTCATGTCAATTTGGTGAAAGGGGAGCGTAGCCAGTTGAGTGAGTTAGCAAGTAACCTGATGTAATATTTTATCAAATTCTTCTTCGCTTTGATAAAAAATAGTGTATCTTTGCGGTGCCTAAAACAAAAACTGTCAAACGTGATGAAGCGAAACTTTTTTCATCGGTACCTTTCAGCAAAGGTATTACCGATATGGACTGTTCTATTGATAGATGTCCTTATTATTGTTGTATCCAGTTTGCTGGCTTATGCACTGCGATATGATTTTCGGAGTCTTTTTTCGGAGTCGTCGTCCATAGACGTAACGATTGTATGTACAGTAGCCGTAAACCTGATATTTTTCAGGGCATTCCGTACATACTCTAATGTCCTTCGCTTTTCATCGTTTGTAGATATCATGCGCATCTTCGTGGCACTGACTGTGTCGTATGTATTGCTGCTGATAGCGAGTATAGTGGTGAAAAGCTTCACAAACATAAATGTGGCTCCCATAACGGTGCTGTTCATGTCCTATATCATCAGTTTTGCCATGATGGCATGTTCCCGCATTGTTGTGAAGATCTTCTTCGAAGCGTTGAATTTTGATGGTTCTCGCAGTGCCAATGTGTTTATTTATGGAGCCAAAGAGGCCGGAGTAAATATTGCAAAGGCATTGCGCGTCAGTCTTCGTAATCATTACCGCCTGCGCGGTTTCATAGCCGATGAACCGGAACTGATCAACAAGGTGATGATGGGGGTTAAGGTTTTCCCTAATGATGACACGTTGATTGAGAATCTGGATGACCGGGATGTGCATACCATTATCATTTCTCCTGCAAAAATGGAAGCGCTCAAACATTCTGATATGGCAGACCGCCTGTTGGCACATAACATAAAGCTGATGACGGCTCCTCCATTGAGCGAGTGGAACAATCAATTTCTGGATCGTACCCAGCTGAAAGAAATTCAAATAGAGGATTTGCTGCAACGTAATCCTATCGAAATTGATATTCACAAAGTTGCTTCTCATTTGGAAGGCAAGCGAGTGATGATTACAGGTGCTGCCGGGTCTATCGGTAGTGAGATTATGCGTCAGGTGGCTTCTTTCAATCCTTATAAACTGATTCTTGTGGACCAGGCTGAAACTCCTTTGCATGACATCCGTCTGGAGTTGCAAGACCGTTGGAGGGATATTGATGCCGAGACTATCATTGCCGATATCTCCAATGTGACGCGTATGGAGGAAATCTTCAGACGTTACAAGCCTCAGTACATTTTCCATGCGGCAGCCTACAAGCATGTGCCGATGATGGAGGACAATGTGTCCGAGTCTATTCAGGTAAATGTTTACGGTACGAGAACGGTTGCCGACTTGGCTGTGAAGTATGGTGCGGAGAAGTTTGTGATGATTTCTACGGATAAGGCAGTGAATCCTACTAATGTGATGGGATGCTCCAAGCGTATTTGTGAGATATATGTGCAGTCACTGGCAAAGAAATTGCTGGCAGAGGGCGGACATGTCACTCAGTTCATCACTACGCGTTTTGGTAATGTGCTGGGTTCGAATGGTTCGGTGATTCCTCGTTTCCGCGATCAGATACAGCGTGGAGGCCCTGTGACTGTGACGCATCCTGAAATTATACGCTATTTTATGACTATCCCCGAAGCCTGTCGTTTGGTGCTTGAAGCCGGAAGCATGGGAAATGGGGGAGAGATCTATATTTTCGATATGGGTAAGCCGGTGCGTATTGTGGACCTGGCCAAGCGAATGATCAGCCTTTCCGGGCGTACGGATGTCAAGATAGAATTTACGGGTTTGCGTCATGGTGAGAAGTTGTACGAGGAGTTGCTGAATGTCAAAGAACTTACTAAGCCCACTTATCATGAAAAAATTATGATTGCTACTGTGCGCGAGTACGACTATGATGAAGTGAATGAGCGTATCCAGAAGTTGATTGATGTCAGCTATACTTATGATCAGATGAAAATCGTAGCTGCCATGAAGGATATCGTTCCCGAATTTGTCAGCAAGAATTCTTGTTTTGAAGTGTTGGATAAGAAGAAATGAAGATAAAAAAGGATTTGAATTAACGAGGTTATGAATTAAAAAACGGATGATGCGTTCATTGAAGATGCATCATCCGTTTTTTTATGGTATCAACTCCTTTTTATTTGTGTGATGAAAAGTATTTCAGGAATTGTGTACGTTCAAATGTATTTACACCATTCAGGTCGCTGACATTCAGCATGCCTTTGAACTGATTGATATTTTCCATTCCTTTGCGGTCCATCCATGTGTTCAGGAAGCGGGTGTATTCACTAATGACAGCATAGGAATTCAGATAGAGTGCGCTGCATAGTTCTACTGCCGAAGCACCTGCCAGGATAGCTTTCACTACTCCTTCGGGAGCATGTATGCCGCCCGATGCTGCATAGTCCAGCTTGTTGACTGCTGCGGAGGCAATGCCTATCCAGCGTAAAGACTTGGACAAGTCTGCATCTGTACTGAATACGTTTCCGGCGCTTTGGGCCATTTTCTCAATATCAATGTCCGGTTGGTAGAAACGGTTGAACATTACCACTGCCGCTACCCCGTTGGCATAAAGCTGGTCGATAAGAGCTATCGGATTGGTAAGGTTGTCTCCCAATTTCATGATAACAGGGATGTTTACTGTTTTTTTGATGTGGCTCAGAATGTCGATGTGGCGTTGCTCGAAAGCACCGTATGTGTATTGTACATCGGTTTGCAAAGCAAGGATATTGACCTCCAAAGCGTCTGCGCCGGCTTCTTCTATCTTTTTGGCAAATTCAATCCAATCAGCATCCTGATAGCAGTTGATACTGGCAATGATAGGAATGTCACAAACTTTCTTGCTCTCTTTGATTAAATTCAAATATTCACCTAATTTGTGCTCGCGTATATATCCCACCAGATAATCGCTTCCTTCCGGGTACATATTAGGATCTCCCAGCCAGTCGGCTTCCATCATGATTTGTTCCTCAAAAAGAGACTTGAGTACGATAGCGCCTGCACCGGCTTCATAAAGCTTCTGATTCTTGGCTGCACTGTCAGTAAGTCCGGAACTGCTGATAATAATCGGATTTCTAAGTTTCAACCCTGCAAAAGTAGTTTCTAATGTTGCCATGATAATAGTTATTAGTTATTAATATATTCTTTCTCCAAATATTTTACTTCCTACACGTACTAAAGTACTGCCCGCGGCGATTGCTTCGTGATAATCGTGTGACATTCCCATAGACAACTCCCGGAACCATTCCGCATCAGCGAACCATGTGGCTTTTACTTCTTGAAAGAAGCTACTTAATGAACAAAACTCGGCTTTGATTTGTTCGGTATTATCTGTGTTTGTTGCCATGCCCATCAAGCCGCATATCCGGATGTTCTTAAACTGTTTCCACTCATTGGCAGCAAGCATTTCCCGACATTCGTCGAAGCTGAAACCGAATTTCGTCTCTTCCTGTGCGATGTGCAGTTGCAGCAGGCAGTTTACGGTACGCTCTGCCTTGGCTGCCTGTTTATTGATTTCGGTGAGTAATTTATAGGAATCTACGCCATGAATCAGTGCTACATAGGGTATGATATATTTGATTTTGTTAGTTTGCAGATGTCCGATGAAATGCCATTCGATGTCTTTCGGCAAGCTTTCGTATTTGGCAGTCATCTCCTGTACTTTGCTTTCTCCGAACACACGTTGCCCTGCGCTGTAAGCTTCTTCTATCGCTTCGTTGGGATGAAACTTGGAAACAGCTACCAGTTGCACTCCTTGAGGCAACTCGTTCAGCACTTTTTTAATGTTTTCTGCAATACTCATCGTATATAATATAATAATGTATACACAATAAAATTTTCAATTTCTATTATTTGCTTCTCCCTTTCCTATACTTCAGGTTTGTCATTCGGTTCTGCACTGTACGGATATACATCCATAATGGCAGTTTCCGCTACGGATGCAATCTGATAATCGGCCATTGTGCCTTTCATACCTTCATCCAACTTCTTCACAGCATCGCGTAAGTCAGCGGCCTGTACCAGTACTTGGGTAGATGTTTTCTTCTCTGCACCGCTTTTTTCATCCAATGTGATGAAGACCAATTTGCATTTAAACCAACGGTCGGCCGCGTCTTCTTCACAAGGGAACAATTCACTATAATTTGCCCGTTTGATGTCTGATACGGTAAACTCTCCTGAGATGAACGGAGTCATTTCCTCGATGATGCGTGCTTCTGCTTCTGTAAAGCTGAGTGCGTCTACCAAATAAGGTTCGGTTACTTTCTTGTTCATTCCGTTTTCCATTGTTTTTTCGTAACGGATTTTGCACTCAAACCATGTATGCATTGCCATAATTTTCTAATTTTTAGTTAGTGTTTTAATTAATAAAATATCTTTTTTCTTCCTGTCTTCCTGAGACTTGCTGAAGATTTCCTCTCCTTTGTACGTTGGAAAGGGTGTACAAAGATAAACGAAAAAGGGGAATAATGTTCGATGTACGTGGAAGAAGATTATGTTAATTCAAAACTTTTTATCTATCAAATATTTTGTAGTTCCATGCGGAGTGTTTATCTTTGCGCTCACAAAACGAACTAATCGTGGACGTAAATACCATTCTTAAAAAGAGACGTAGTGAAAGCTACGTTCGGCGGAGCCATAAAAATAGCTCAAATTCAGTGAAATCATAAAACGCTTATTACTAAACTATTAATAATTTATTATTAGCATTTGTTAACTACTACGGTTCATAGGCATTGGTATGCTGTTTATGTTCGCCACAATACTGAATTCAGAGTAGAGTCGTGGCTTCGTGAGCAAGGTATAGAAATTTATTTACCTGTGCAGGATGTCTATCGGGAACATGCCGGAAAGCGTATTAAAGTGACTAAACCGGTAATTAGCGGTATGCTTTTTGTCTGTCTTTCCCGTCCTGAACTTACCATTGTAGAACATGCTCCCAATGTTCATCATTTCTTTAGTAAACGCGGCACTAATGCCCCTCTCATCATTCCCGACCAACAAATGGCGGACTTTCGCTTCATGGTCGACCTTTCCGACACTTCTATATTAATGGTTAATGAACCGATTGCTCCGGGAACTATGGTAACTGTGGCAAAAGGAAGCATGCAGGGTATCCGCGGTGAAATGGTGAAATACGAAAGTAAATATTATATCGCTGTGAGATTGCAGGAATTGGGGTGCGCATTGGTTAGTGTGCCGGTGAGCTATGTGAGACGCGGGTAAGGCATTTATTGTATTTCGCATGTTAGTGTTGTATAAAATGCGGCAGTAAATTTAACAGTGTTAAGACGGAAAAACGATAGTAGATTTTCTTGTTTCGGGAAGTTAACTTCAGCTTTTTAGGATGTTAATTTTATAGAAAAGATGAAGTTAACTTTAACAAGGCGTTAAAGTTAACTTCATTATGGCCAATAAATTAATATGATATAAAATATTATTTGTAGCAAATCATTTGTTTTTTTCAAGATAGTGATTACCTTTGTTTATACTATAAATATATATGATATGGCTATGAAACTGAATACTTATCGTTTGACTTCTTTGGAAGAACCTACTGAAGAGCAATTGCACGCTTTGATGGAACAAGTAGCCATTGCTGCGCGTGAAAGTTCTCGTAGAGCCAAAATAGAGATGGAGCGTAGAATGCAGGAAATAGTACAGATTGTGCTTAAAAGAAAAGAGGGGAAAAATTGAATTGTAATGGAAGAAAAACGTCCCACATTATGCATTGTTGCCGGACCAAATGGTTCGGGTAAAACTTCTACCACTGTGCAGTTGCTTCATAATGAGTGGACAGAAAACAGTCTTTATATCAATCCCGATAACATTGCACAAGAACAGTTTGGTGACTGGAATTCTCCCGTTGCCGTATTGAAAGCTGCTGAGTTGGCTACTAAAATGCGTTATGAGTGTTTGAAAAAAAAACAAGATTTTGTTTTTGAAACAGTTTTTTCTTCCGAGGAAAAATTGCAATTTGTAAAAGACGCAAAGAAACTAGGCTTTTTTGTTCGAATTTTTTTTGTTTGTACAGAGAATCCGGAGATAAATGTAAGGCGCATAACACAGCGTTATTTAAATGGCGGACATGAAGTGCCAATATCTAAAATAATTTCACGTTATTATAAATCATTGTTACATATTCATGATGCTATACCTTTTGCAGACAGGGTATATATTTATGATAATTCAATAGAAAACCAAATACCTCAACTATTGTTTCGCACTGTAAATGGGATTCTTTTCAAACAATATGTGAAAGCAATTCCTGAGTGGGCGCAATTCTTGTTAAAATAATCTGTTAGTGTCCAAAACTGACGTAATAGGATAAGCTCTCTAAACGAGCGATCTTTGCTTGCGTTAAATCAAAAGCAAAGTTTATGTATGCTTACAATAATTTCGAGTGTCTTTTTGCGCTATAAATTGGAAAGCGTGCTTTTCGATATTTTAATTGAGAAGTTCTGTTTGTCGAACCAAGTACCTTATAAACCTGTTTGCAAAATGGTATAAGGATACCCGAAATAAGGTAATTTCTGTTCAAATTTTGGGTGCTTCTTCCCCGGAAGCAGACATGAAGGAAATCCTTTCCTCTATCCTGGAACGGACTTCCGAAGTGGGCCTCTGCCTTTTTCGGATACCGTACTTCGAATCTTGGTGGATATGCGCATGAGTAATGATGTTCATATCAGTCAGAAAAACTTAAGCCACGAAGGCTTGAAAAGTCAGGTAAAGAAATTGGAGGGCTTATAACAGGGCTAAATCACTTTTGTAAACTGTGATAAAACCTGGTGTCGTGTAAAGCGTGAGGGATGCTATAAGAGGAAATATATATGGTGTCTGGTTAACAGACTGTCCAAAGTGGTAATCTATTGCTACGAGGACGGTTCTAGGGGGCAGGATGCTTTGAAGCATATCCTGAGAGACAGTCAGGTGAAAGCCTTTTAGTCAGACGGCTACAATGTTTATACGTATTTAGATGATCATATGGTCGATATTGAGCACTTTTGTTGCATAGCTCACGCTCCTGCGAAGTGCAAGTATGCGTTGGATCAAGGCGGTGATAAGGATGCCGCATTCATATTGGAGTTGATCGGTGAACTTTATGAACAGGAACGCGAGTGTGAAGAAGGTAGGCTGTCCCCCGGACAAATAAAGATTTGCCGAAATAATTTAAAGACCAGAGAAATAATCATAAAGTTACGAAGCAAGCTTAACGTCTTGCTCAGTAAGGGTCATCCGCTTCGCGGAAAGTTGATGGAGAAGCCCATAAATTATATGCATACTTTTGGGACTCAGCTGTTCGCCTACTTGAATGATGGTTCTTATTCAATTGACAATTCCCTTGCCGAACGGTTTATTCGTTCCCTGGCCGGTGAGTGGAAGAATTCGTTATGCTTCGGAAGTGATAAGATGGCCCGCGTCTCGGCGGTATATCATGCCATTATCTTCACTTGCAGGATGCAGGGGCTGTGCTGGATTATTTCAAGAGATTCTTCTGCGAGATTGTTAAAGGACGTAGGGATTATGAACATTTATTGCCCTTGACTATTGGATTGAACTAATAACAAATCTTAGAAGTCAGTATCTTTTTTTGACGTTATTTATTAGGAAACTGCATGGTGCCGGGTTGTCTTGAGTTATACGTCAAAATTGGATGCTAACAAAAGTCGTTGATGTTTATTGATAAATAACAGAGTTCTTGAAAGTTGGTTATGTATGTACGAATAATATTTAGGTATGGATATATTGTTGATTATCGGTCAAAATATTAATATAGGTAATATCCTCACTGTTCCTATTATATCCCTTTAAAGAAAATAGAACATACCTTGTAAATATAGTGGAATTTCAGAATGGACAAAAGTCGAGGGGAATATAGAGGAGTATTCAAGGCGACAGCCATATTGGGTAGTGTGCAGCTATTTAATATATTGATTGCAGTAGTACGTAACAAATGTATTTCAATTTTATTGGGTCCTGTAGGTATGGGTATTATGGGATTATTAACTTCTGCAACCGGTACAATTGCAGGATTTACCAATTTGGGAATTACCTATAGTGCGATAAAGAACATCGCTTCAGCTTATGAAAAAGGGGATTATACAACTTTAGGAAAAGTACTTTATGTATTGCAGCGTTGTATTTGGATTACGGGATTATTAGGAGCAATTATTTGTTTATTATTATGTCGACAGTTGAGCCAATGGACATTTGGTAATACAGACTTTACTATAAGTTTTGCCCTTCTCTCCATTTCGTTATTCTTGACGCAATTGACTAATGGTAATTTGTTGATTCTAAAAGGATGCCGTAATATAAATTATTATGCAAAAGCAAATGTATTGGGTAATTTTTTAAGCCTCTTTATTACAGTGCCTCTTTATTTTTGGTTGGGCATTGATGCTATAGTTCCTGCTTTAATACTGTTTTCAATATCTACTTTTCTGTGTGCATATTTCTATCGTAGCAGGTTGAGGCTAGTAGAGATAAAAACTGAACGAGGAGAATTTGAAGAAATATCAAAAGACATATTGATTGCGGGTATCGCTTTTTCCGCTGCTGACTTTTTTCCACTTATGGCGTCTTTTTATATACGTACCTTTATATCCAATAATGGAGGTTTAACGGATGTCGGTTTCTTTTCCGCTGGATTTGCAATCCTGAATGGTTATGTAGGGATGATATTTACTGCCATGAGTACGGATTATATTCCACGATTATCAGCGGTCTCTGATGATGACCATCAGTTAGAACTTGTTATCAATCAGCAGATAGAGATGTCTATATTACTCCTATTTCCATTGATAGTTCTCTTTGTTATATTTGGAAAATTGGTGACATTGATATTATATTCTTCTCAATTTTATCCAATGATTGAGATGATTTATTGGGGAGGATTAGGTATGCTTTTTAAAGTTCCCAATTGGTGCTTTGGATGTTTCCTTATCCCTAAAAGAGAATCTAAAGCATACTTTTGCTTTTCCATATTGTCTGCTTTATTCTATTTGGGAATGAATATGCTACTGTATAGAATGTGGGGTGTTAAGGGTTTGGGGATCTCATTTCTATTGTCGCATATTTTTGATGCCTCTGTTTCTTATTGGTATATAAATCGCAAATATCAAATCAATTATAAGGTCAGGACTATATTGGAACTGCTTGGAATGGGAGCTGTGATTGTGGCTGTCATTATTTTTCAGTCTTCTCAGTTAGTAACATGGGTTATATATACATTGGACTTTTGTGTATGTATGCTTGCGGGCCTGTATTCATACAATAGACTTAACTCTTTAATGGACTTGACTCCTTTTATAAAATCAAAATTGAATGGAAGAAAAAAGTAAGATTATAGAGTTGCCCAAAATTTTGGATAAGCGTGGTAATTTGTCTTTCATAGAGAGTCTCCGACACATTCCGTTTGAAATTAAACGGGCGCATTGGATTTATGATGTTCCGGGTGGTCAGACTCGTGGCGGTCATGCTTATATAGAGACACAAGAGTTTATTGTGGCCATGTCTGGTAGCTTTGATGTCATTCTCCATGAGCATGGCGGAAATAAGACGGTTTCTTTGAACCGTTCTTATTACGGTCTTTACGTACCGGCTGGTACATGGCGGGAATTATGCAATTTCTCCACAAATTCGCTGGCATTAGTGCTTTCGTCTACTTACTTTGATGTGACCGACTATATCGACAATTATAAAGTGTATCAAGGTCGTGCCTATAGTAAAGTTCTGACAAAAAATGATTTGTCAGGGCAGGTGTTAGCAATGCAATGTTATGATGCCAGGAAGACTTCTGTTTTTGATTGCACGTTACTGGAGTTAGACAAGCATACAAGTGAACTTGGAAATCTTTCGGTAGTGGAAAACCTGCATTCAATCCCTTTTGACATAAAAAGGAGTTATTATCTGTATGATATTCCCGGTGGGCAATCAAGGGGAGCGCATGCTCATAAGGAGCTACAGCAATTCATTGTTTCCGTGGGCGGAAGTTTTGACATAACTTTGGATGATGGTTATAACAGAAGAACTTTCACACTGAACAGACCGTACTATGGTTTATTAATACCTCCTGGTATTTGGCGTGATCTTGTTAATTTTTCGGCAGGAGCTACATGTCTGGTTTTGGCTTCCGAACATTACAATGAAAAAGACTATATCCGTCATTATGAAGATTATCTGAATTTTAAAATAGAAAGAACATGATAAAGTTTTTGGATTTACAAAAAGTGAATGCCCTATATGCAGACGAATTAAAATCCATGGCTTCTCAGGTTATAGAAGAAGGTTGGTTTTTGAATGGAAAATGGAATGATACCTTTGCCGGAAATCTGGAGAAATATATAGGGTGCAAATATGTAATACCTTGTGGGAATGGATTGGACGCGTTACGCCTTATATTCCGGGCCTATAAGGAAATGGGAATTATGAAGGACGGGGATGAAGTAATTGTGCCTGCTAATACATATATTGCTACTGTTTTAGCTATTACAGACAATAATCTGAAACCGGTCTTTATTGATCCGGCTGAAGAAACATATAATATAGACATTGATAAAATAGAAAAAGTAATAACCCCGCATACCAAAGCGATAACTGTGGTACATTTATACGGTCAAGCCTGTTGGTCGGATAAACTGAATGAATTGAAACAGAAATATAATCTGAAAATAATAGAAGACAATGCTCAAGCTATCGGTGCAAAATGGCATGGCATCCACACAGGTAACTTGGGTGACGCGGCTGGATTTAGTTTTTATCCAGGTAAAAATCTGGGTGCGTTGGGTGACAGTGGGGCTATCGCTACAAATGATGAGGAGTTGGCTCATATTGTAAGAGCATTGGCCAATTACGGATCTGTAGTGCGTTATGTTCATGGTTATGCAGGATTGAATAGCCGGATGGATGAGATGCAGGCAGCTTTTCTTTCGGTAAAACTGAAGTATATTGACGAACGTAACAACATTCGTAAAAGAATAGCTAGGCAATATATGGAAAGTATAAGAAATCCTGCCATAAAATTGCCGATTATAGTGAATAAGAATCCGGACAGCCATGTCTTTCATTTGTTTGTTGTACGTACTCAGAATCGTGAACACCTGCAGTCTTATCTGACAGAAAACAATATTCAGTCGCTTATTCATTATCCTATTCCTGTACATAAGCAACAATGCTATAAATCCTATAACCAAATTTCATGTCCGGTAGCGGAGAAAATCCAGAAGGAAATTCTCTCTATTCCTATATCCAGATGAACAGGTAGAGACAATAATTTGCGTGTTGAACCGATATAATTCTTCCTTATGATAATAGTTTCTTCAGAATTAGTATCCTATCCATTAGTATCTGTTGTTATAGCTACTTATAATCAAGTCCGTTTTATAGAGAAAACGCTTCTTTCTGTTTTGGCACAGAAATGCAATTTTTCATTTGAAGTGATAATAGCAGATGATGGAAGTAATGATGGGGAACGTGAACTTTTACGTGAATTACAAAGGAAATATTCATCGTCTGTCATGCTTGTTTTCAATGATATAAACTTGATGGTGACCTATAATTATATCAATGCCATTAAAATAGCCAGAGGGAAATATATAGCTACATTAGATGGTGATGATTATTGGATTGCTGAGGATAAACTTCAGCGTCAAATAAATATATTGGAAAATAATGAGGATGTATCTATTGTTTATACTGGTTACCGACAGTTTGATGATGAGACTGGAAAGATATTGCATGAAATCAAGTATTGGAATAGTGTGGCTGTAAACAAGAAAGGTAAAGAAAGTGCTCTTTCTTTCGCATTGGATGAGGTATCTTATCCTTTGGGAAGTTCTGCCTGCTTTAGAAGAGAAAACTATCTACAAGGATGTAAAAAATATGAACCTCTGATTTCAACTCCTTATAGTGCTGGTGAGGGTACTATTTTGAATATTTCAATGTGTATGTCTGGTTATTTTCGCTTTATTCCGGAAATAATGGTAGCCTATCGGGTATTGAACAGTTCACTCTGTCATTTTGAAACTCCTGAACAACAATTAGATTTCGCATTTCGATATTTGAGGCATCGGTTATTAGTTGCTGAACTACTACATTTAGACATGATTAAAGTGATCCGCTATAGTCTATGGAAATTGTTTAAATTGGCAGTTTATCTAGGAGAGCTAGACATATATGAACAGAAATTAAAACAACTTGAATACGATAAGCCAGATGCTTTTTCTAAATGGTTATTGTGGTTTTATAACAATAAGTTTATGTTATTGGGTGGACGTTTGTTTGGGGAATCTTTATATCTGTTTAAGTTTATTAAACGCTCTTTTCGTAAATAAAGATCTGTATGATTTCAATTAATAATAAGCAAGACTGTTGTGGTTGTACTGCTTGTGCCGAGCGCTGTCCTCAACGATGTATTTGTATGAGAGAGGATGAAGAAGGGTTTCTGTATCCAATAGTAGATATAGAAAAATGTATTGGCTGTAATATTTGCGAAAAAGTTTGTCCAATTATCAATAGAGGAGAAATAAATTCTACATTCCGTATTTACGCCACAGCCAATCCTGATGAAGAAACTCGAAAACAAAGTTCTTCTGGTGGTATTTTTACTTTAATAGCTGAGTCTGTAATTAACACTGGTGGTGTAGTATTTGGAGCAAAGTTTGATGAAAATTGGGAAGTGTGTCATAGCTTTACAGAAACTAAGGAAGGGTTGGACGATTTTCGGGGTTCTAAGTATGTACAGGGTCGTATGGAAGATAACTATAAAGAGGTAGAACGGTTTTTAAAAGGAGGACGTAAGGTACTTTTTTCTGGTACTCCTTGTCAAATATCTGGATTGAAACACTTTTTGCGAAAAGAATATGAAAACTTACTGACAGTTGATTTTATTTGTCATGGTGTTCCAAGTCCTATGGTGTGGAGAATGTTTTTGGATGAAACAATCGCACGTCAGTGCGAAAAAAATTCAGTTTTGTCTTTCCCTATTTCTAGAAGAAATACCCATATAAAGGGTATCTCGTTCAGAAATAAGAGATTAGGTTGGAAAAAATACAGTTTTGCTCTTTCCCTCTCCACGACTGGTAGGAGTGGAGACAAAAATACAGTTTTGCTCTCTGAACCATTAACCAAAAATATATTTTTACGAGGTTTTATGAGCAATCTTTATTTACGTCCGTCTTGCTATGCCTGTAAGGTAAGAGAATTCAGGAGTTCTTCAGATCTCACCCTTGCAGATTGCTGGGGATTACAATCCATATATCCGAAACTGGATGATGATAGGGGATATAGCTTATGTATACTAAAAAATAATCGATTTGATGTCTGTTTGTCTTCATTAGACTTGCATTCTGTAAGTATGGATTTTATAAAGGTTAATAACCAGAGTTGCTTTGTTTCCCCTATCATACCTTCCAAACGTTCTGATTTTTTTTCAGATATATATAATGGAAGTAGTGTGGTACAGACAATCAGCAGATATGCAACTTTTCCTGATAAAAGTATCAAAGCTAAAATAATACATCTATTACAATGGATGGGAGTGTATCTGTTACTCAGAAAAATGATAAAAAGATGATTAGTGTCCGAAAATGCCGTATCGCATAATTCAACAGGAAGATTACTGATAAACTTTAAAAATCAACTCTTTTTTGAACTTATTTAATGGATAAGCGCCCTCTGGAGGCTTGCCTAATGTGATGTGTCAATATTGGACTCATTTTCTGATATTGACGAACTGCTTGCGATACAAGAGTTGTGAATTTATTAAAAACGAATAGGGAAATGAAAATAGGTGTTTTAACGTTTTGTTCAACAGAAGATAATTATGGACAGGTTCTCCAATGCTATGCTTTACAATTTTATTTAAATAGCATGGGACATGAAACTTATTTAATAAAATATGACGCTTCAAGAAATGGAAAAGATTTATTGTGGCTTTTGTCATTGCCTCATAAGATTCTTAGAAAGGTATTATCTATAGTTCTTAACAAGAAGGACGATAAAATTTGGCAAGAATTTAAGGAATTTGAAAAACTTGCCAGTGAAGAGAATAGAAAACATCCTAGATGTTTTTCTAAATTTAAAGAACAATATATAAAGGCTTTACCATTAATTTATAATAAGAAAGAATTATATCATACTCCTCCTGCTTTTGATATTTATATTGTTGGGAGTGACCAAGTATGGGGAGGAATAGATCCTGTCTATTTCTTAGATTGGGTATCTAAAGGGAAAAAATGTATAGCTTATGCACCGTCGTTTGGTGGATTTCAGTTGTCTAAAACTAATTCTAAAATATTGAAATTTTATCTTTCTAAATTTGATGTTGTTACTGTTCGAGAAAAATCTGGAGTCGATATTTGTAAGCTATTGGGAAGAGAGGATGTACAATTGGTTCTTGATCCTACTTTTCTACTTTCCAAGGACGATTATAGACTGCTGTATAAGTCTACACAGACAAAACCAGTTAATGATTATATTTTTTTATATCTATTAGGAAATAAAATAGATTTTGATGTTAAGGATGTCTTTGAATGGGCCGCGAGATATAATTTGGAAGTAAAATATGTTTCAAGTCAAGGAAGAGTAGATAGCTTTAAAAAAGAATATCCTACAATAGAAGACTGGATTCAGTTAATAGAGAATGCTAAATATGTTATAACCAATTCTTTTCATGGCATGGCATTTAGTATTATAATGAATGCCCCTTTTATTGTTATTCCTTTAGCAGGTTCGTTTGTGCGCATGAATGGAAGAATTTATGATATTCTGTCTATGTTGAAACTAAAATCTCGCATTTATAAAGATAACTTGGATATTCTATTGTCGGAAATTGATTTTTCCCCTGTAAACGCACTATTGAGTGATAAACGTGAGGAAATAGCTTTAAATTTTAAAGATTGGCTCAAAAATTAATTGCATAAATGTAATTGTATGATACCTAAAATAATTCATTATTGTTGGTTCGGAAGAAAACCACTTCCGCCACTGGCTGTAAAGTGTATTGAGTCATGGAAGAAGTATCTGCCCGACTACACAATAAAAGAGTGGAATGAAGATAATTTTGATATAAATATTGTTCCTTATACTCGTGAAGCCTACGAGGTAGGGAAATATGCCTTTGTGAGCGACTATGCCCGCTTTTATATCTTGTATCATCATGGAGGGCTGTACTTCGACACGGATGTGGAGGTGATACGACCGATGGATGACCTTGTGGGACGTGGAGCGTTTATGGGGTGTGAAAATGAAGCGAAGCCCGGAGCGACTGCATTAGCTGTCGCTCCGGGGCTTGGCCTGGGATGTAATCCGGGGCTTGGCCTGTATGCGGAAATCCTGGAGTTGTATAGTGGATTGCACTTTAAGTGTGTTGATGGGGGATTGAATCTGAAAACAGTAGTTGAATATACGACCGATTTACTTGTTAATAAAGGACTCCGGAACATATCCACAGAGCAATATATTGGTGGAATCTGGATATATCCCAAAGAATTCTTCTCGCCTAAATCATATCATACCGGCGAAATCAATATCACTTCAAATACATATTGTATTCATCATTTTGCAGGTACATGGTTACCTAAATCTGTTAAATTTAAATTGAAAATTAGAAAAATATTGGGAGAGAAATTCTATGCCTTCTCGAAACGTTTAAAGGACGTTTATAAATCTGTTATTAATTACAATGTTAAGCCTTAATAAGTATAAATTGGCTTATCGGTTACTGATAGGTTATATTTATGTTATGTTATTTGCCGGTGTTGTGTTTAAATACATAGGAATTTCAAATGAATTAGGTTTTATATTATTAACGACTTTTGATGTATTACCTCTGATAATGTGGTTCTTGTCTAATCCATCTTTTAGGATTAATACGAAAGAGATGTTTGTGGATACATTGCAATTTTGGATTTTGTGTATATGTATACTTGCGTTATTGCTGTTAAGTAATGCTAGGCATAACGGTAGCATAGGAGGGTGTTTGGCTCATTATGGAGCTTTAGTTCGTTATATTCCCTTGGCCTGTAGCATTGTTTCTATAAATAAGAATATTAATATAAATGATGCTATTATTAAGCATTTAAAAATTGTAACAATTATATTACTTCTTGTTGGATATATATGTATTGCACTAGGTGAGAAAGCAGAGATACTTTTACCTATATTGCCAGAAACTGCTACAGGATTGAGAGAAACACAAAATGGGAATTATGCCGGTGTTTTTGCTAATACAGTTGACTTTGCATTTGTTTTACTCATATTGTATACAATATTTGTCTACAAGGCTAAATCCCGAATATTATTATTGACAATATTATTTTTTTTCCGGTTTTTAAAACAGGTTCGGCTACTGCAACTGTTGCGTTTGTGATTATAGCCCTTTTTAAACTAACTCAAAAAAAATATATTATTAGATGGATTTTTATATTTATTGTTGTGTTAATATTGGGATTCTTGATAATTCAATATTGGTATTTTGTTGATGAAATCATTGAGAATACGAAATTGAGTCGGTTAGGAATGTTAACTTTGACTGGTCCGGATTTTATTTCAGAATTTAGTATTGATACTTTTTGGGGAGTGGGCTGCGATGGTTATGTCGTCCTTGATAAAGTAAATAGTTATCAAGATACAGTTTTAATGTTGGCTGCTTCGGAGGATGGTGACATTAGTGCTCTCGGTGATGTTTACTGGATTGCTTTATTGGTGTATCATGGTATTGTTGGTTTGATGCTTATAATTTACTTATACTATAATTTATTCAAGACTACAGCAAATAAAAGATATTCTGATTCAAAGTTTGACTATAGCTGTATTGTAAAGTGGTTATTTTTTTTAATTATATTTATTTCATTTGCTAATCAAATTGTAGTGGTCAAAACCTTTGCAGTTTTCTTTTGGATTTTTCTTGCTATTGTACACAATAAATTAGTTACTACTCAAACTAATGAAAATACTACAAATCAACAATTACAATTATCTTAAAGGTGGTTCTGAGAAAGTCTATCAAGTAACAATAGAATTACTTAAGGCGAATGGACATCAAGTAAAATACTTCAGTATTGCAGACCCAAGAAATGAAGAATTATGTGAGGGATATGCTGTGAGTATTCAAAAATGGAGTGATGTAAAAGGACTTGGAGGAAAGCTGAAAGGAGTTCGTAATTTTATATATAATCGACAAGTTGCCTGGCAATTAGACTCTTTTTTGCAAGAATATCATCCTGATGTGGCGCATTTACACATTTTCTATGGCAATTTGAGTAATGCCATAGTTGACGTATTGCGGAAGCATCATATTCCTATGGTGCAAAGTGTACATGAATTCAGACTATTGTGCCCTGTGTATACTTGCCTTGACCCTCATCTTGAAATTTGTGAAAAATGTGCAAAGGAGACTTTGAAACTTTCATGTGTATTGAAACGATGTGTTAAGAATAGTTTGCTGATGAGTACAATTGCCGCTATGGAATGCTTTGTGCGAGATGTTTTTTATAGTTATCAGAAAAATATTTCAGCTTTTATAATGGTAAGTCGTTTTATAGAGAATAAGCATATAGATTATTTTCCACAAATTGCTTCAAAATGTCATCAGATATATAATTCGATAGATGTGGATTATTATGAAAAATTTGTTATTCCTACACACTGTAAAGAAAGATATTATTTGTATTTGGGACGGCTTTCTTATGAAAAGGGTATTAAAACTTTGATTAATGTTTTTAAGATAAAACCGCATTTACACTTGAAAATAGCGGGAACTGGAGTCGCAGAAAACGAATTGAAGAAATATACACGAGAGCTTGGTCTTTCAAATGTAGAGTTTCTTGGATTCGTTTCCGGAGAAAAACTGTTGAATATAGTTTCAGCAGCTTATTTCACAATGGTTCCGTCTGAATGGTACGAAAATAATCCTTTGTCAGTGATAGAGTCATTGGCACTTGGCACGCCGGTAATAGGGAGTGATATTGGTGGCATTCCGGAATTAATTGTTGGGGGTAAAAATGGCTTTTTACATAAACCTAAAGATGAGCAATCTTTAAGTGAAGCATTACAGTGTGCAGAAGGTTTAAGCAGAGAAGAATATGAATCGTTTTGCACCTTTTCTGTTGATATGGCTAGAGAATTTTTTGATAATAGGGTCTATTATCAAAAGTTGATAAAATTGTATGAACAGATAACACAGAAGGGTTAATCTTATAATTAAGCACATGAAAATTTTGGTACATACTTTTTGGCTGTCTCCATATAGAGGGTCGGAATTTGCAGTTGCATGGGACTATATAACGACTATGTCTAAATATCATGAGTTGTTTGTGATTTGTGGCTCATCAAGTTATACTCTTGGAGATTTTTCAGATTTAGATCGGTGGCTGGATAATAACACACTTGAAAATGTAACTTTCTTGAAGATAAAGCCTTCTCAAATGTCGTTAGTTTGTAATTTGGCATATAAGTATCATTTGTCGTATTATAGTTTTTATTTTGCCTATAAGCAATGGGAAAAAGAGGCTTATAAAGTTATCACGAAAAGCTCTATTATTGCAAACATTGATTTAATTCACTTTGTAGGTCCTGTGGGCTATAGAGAACCAGGGTATTTATGGAAACTTCCAAAACCTTATATTTGGGGGCCTATTGGTGGTTTTGAAAATATTAATTGGAATCTTTTAATACATTTGAAAGGAAATCGGTTAAGGCTTTTATTCCGTAATATAATTAATCCTATTCAATACTATACAAATATTCGGGTGAGAAAGGCTATGAAAAATGCTAATGTAGTTATTGCATGCACTCACGGAAATGTAAACAAAATAAGAAAAGTATATGGAAAGGAAGTTCTCTATTTACCGGAGAATGGTATAAAATTGATTAATAGATCGGTAGTATCCTGTTCAGAAAAAGAGAAACTTAATATTCTATGGATTGGTACTATGGAAGCTAGGAAAATGCCTAATATAGTCTTGGATGTTGTACTGAAAATGAAAGAAGTGAGTCATGTCGTTTTTCACATGATTGGCGGTGGTCCATTATTACCATGGTTTAGAAATTCCATTCAAAAACATGGTCTTGAAGCAAATTTTGTAGTTTATGGACAGGTCCCTAGAGAAAGAATATTCAACCTTTTACCTGATTTTGATATACATATTATTACTTCTCTATTGGAAGCTAACACAACTGTCATTTGGGAAACAATGAGTTGGGGCATTCCAACTATATCATTAGATCATTTTGGTATGGCTGATGTTATAAATGATTCTTGTGGTATCAAAATTCCAGTAAAAAGCTATGGACAAGTTGTGAACTGTTTGGCTGCTACTCTTGATAATCTGTCTCTAAATCCAGAAAAAATATTGCAACTTAAAAAAGGAGTATACCAAAGTGCAGTAAAATACACTTGGAATAATCGTATTGATTTCTATGAAAGTTGTTATAAAAAAGCTATAATGAATTTTACCTCAAAAAGTAAGTAAGAATGAATGTTTCAATTATAGGCACAGTAGGTGTACCTGCCAATTATGGTGGTTTTGAGTCTTTAGTAGAAAATATTATTGGTGATAATTCTTCAAAAAACATTCATTATACTATTTATTGCAGTAGTAAGAATTACTCTCAAAAGCTTCTTTCTTATAAGAATGCAAAATTGAAGTATATTCCGTTGAATGCCAATGGAAGCCAGAGTATCTTATATGATATTATCTCTTTGCTGAAGGCCACAAGAAGTAGTGATGTTATCCTTGTTCTGGGAGTGTCCGGCTGTTGTTTCCTTCCTGTATATCGCTTGTTCTCCAGAAAACGCTTAGTTATCAATATTGACGGTTTGGAACATAAGCGCGACAAATGGGGAAAATGGACAAGACGTTTTTTGAAGTTTTCGGAGAAGATGGCCTTAAGGTATGGTGATGTGATAGTGGCAGATAATAAAGGCATTCAAGATTATGTAGCGGAAGAGTATGGCAAGAAAACGGCATTGATAGCTTATGGAGGTAATCATGTGTTGTGTGATATTTCGGATATTGAAAATGAAGTATTAGAAAAATATGAACTGAAAAGAGAAGAATACTCTTTTTCACTTTGTAGAATAGAACCGGAAAATAATGTACATATAACATTAGAAGCTTTCAAAGTATCCGGTAAAAGACTGGTTTTTGTCGGAAATTGGGAAAGAAGTTTATATGGGAAAGAATTATTGGAAACCTATGCTGACTGCGAGAATATTCATCTATTATCTCCTATATATGACTTGAAAATATTGAATGTATTGAGAAGTCATTGCTCTTTTTATATACATGGGCATAGTGCAGGGGGGACTAATCCTTCGTTGGTAGAAGCTATGTTCTTCCAAAAACCGATATTGGCTTTTGACGTCATATATAATAGGGAAACGACAGAGCAAAAAGCTAATTATTTTTCTTCAGTTGATGATTTAGTAAAGTTATTAGAATTGCCATATTCAACTTTTCAATCAAATGCAAATAATATGATAGAGATTGCTCAAAGACGTTATCGGTGGGAAGTTATTGCACAACAATATGAGATATTATATAATGAATAAAAAACAATATATATATAATGGATGTAAATTATAAACTTATTGATACTCAGAAAATCATAGACTACATAAATTCCTTTTCAGGAGAAATTAGGGTAGAGGATATCGTTCGGAATTCCGGTGCTGACAAACTGCGGGTATATCCCGCACTCTTCGAGTTGGAACAGGAGGGGATCATTGATGTATTAGAACGAGAAGAATTGGGGGCACCAACAGTGGTATGTAAGAGAAGAGACTCCTCTACAAATTTAGAGTGACATTTTTATAATAAAGACAGGTAACAGCGGTTATTTTGTTTTAGGCGCAGCCGGAATTACTTAGTTTGAGTGGTTCCGGCTGTTTTTTATTGTGATAATGAAGGCTTATTGATTAGAAAGTTTTATTTTTGCAGAGAGTTAGTATAATCATGAAATAAAAAGTATAAGAATGTCAGGTAATGAATATATAAATATGTTTTCAGCCCATCTTTTTTGGGATGTGCGTAAAGAAGATGTCGATTTTGATGAGCATGCCCAATACATTATAAAAAGAGTCTTGGAATATGGCTTGTTGGAAGACTGGAATCTTATCCGGCAATATTATGGCTTGTCTAAAATTGTGGAGGTGGCGAAAGAATTAAGAGATTTAGAGCCTCGTGCCTTAGCATATATATCTGCAGTTTCTAAAACCCCTAAAGAGCAATTTAGATGTTACATCTGGAAACAGTCGAATATTCAACACTGGAACTTTTAAGGAAGTTGCAAAGTTTACCGATATTGCGCGATACGCGTTTGGTAGGAGGAACCGCTTTGGCTTTGCAATTGGGACACCGGAAATCTGTTGATTTGGATTTCTTCGGAACTATTACTTGTGAAGCGGAAGAACTTATAAGTGCAATAAAAACCGTAGCCTCTCTTATTGTATTGAAAGAATCTCCCCATATACATATTTATTTGGTTGATGGGATTAAAGTTGATATTGTAAATTACAGGTATCAATGGCTTGATAAACCAGTTGTAGACCAAGGAATACGCATGGCTGGAATTAAAGATATTGCTGCTATGAAAGTAACGGCTGTTATTGGCAGGGGAACTAAAAAGGATTTTATTGATATTTCTTTTTTATTGCATCATCTTTCTTTAAATGAAATTTTAGACTTCTATTCTACTAAATATGATGATGGCTCTGTTTTCATGGCAATGAAAAGTTTGGTGTATTTTGACGATGCGGAAAAGGAACCGATGCCGGATATGTTGATTAATAAGTCTTGGGAACAGGTGAAAGAATATATCTTATCAAAGATTTCTTGAAGCATTTGCCTTATCTACTCGAAAAATCTTATTAACTTTGCGGGTCACTTTTGGAAACAATAAAAAAATAATGATATGAATATCTCTTATAATTGGTTGAAAGAGTATGTCGATTTTGATTTGACACCGGATGAAGTTGCCGCTGCACTTACTTCCATTGGATTGGAAACTGGAAGCGTGGAAGAAGTGCAAACCATTAAAGGCGGACTGGAAGGTTTGGTCATTGGAGAAGTCCTGACATGCGAAGCTCATCCTAATTCAGACCACATGCACATCACTACCGTAAATCTGGGACAGGGTGAGCCTGTGCAGATAGTATGCGGTGCGCCTAACGTGGCAGCCGGGCAGAAAGTGGTGGTAGCTACTTTGGGTGCAAAACTTTACGACGGTGATGAATGTTTTACAATCAAGAAATCAAAGCTTCGCGGCGTAGAGTCCAACGGTATGATTTGTGCGGAAGATGAAATCGGTATCGGTACAGACCATGCAGGTATCATCGTATTGCCGGAAACGGCTGTGCCGGGCACACTCGCCAAAGACTATTATAACATCAAGAGCGACTATGTGCTGGAAGTGGATATCACTCCCAACCGCGCCGATGCTTGTTCACACTACGGTGTGGCTCGCGACTTGTACGCTTATCTGGTACAGAACGGCCTGCCGACTTCTTTGAAAAAACCGTCTGTGGATGCTTTTGCCGTTGAGAACCACGATTTGGACATCAAGGTTACGGTGGAAAACAGCGAGGCTTGTCCGCGTTATGCCGGAGTTACCGTAAAAGGTGTAACCGTAAAGGAGAGTCCGGAGTGGTTGCAAAACAAGCTCCGTATCATCGGCCTGCGTCCCATTAATAATGTGGTGGATATTACGAACTATATTGTTCATGCATTCGGTCAGCCGCTTCACTGCTTCGATGCCGACAAGATTAAGGGCGGTGAAGTCGTTGTGAAGACAATGCCTGAAGGTACCCCTTTTGTCACTTTGGACGGTGTAGAACGCAAGTTGAGCGAACGCGACCTGATGATCTGCAACAAAGAAGAGGCCATGTGTATCGCCGGAGTGTTTGGCGGATTGGATTCCGGTTCTACGGAAGATACCAAAGATATATTCCTCGAAAGTGCTTATTTTCATCCTACCTGGGTGCGCAAGACCGCCCGTCGTCATGGCTTGAATACGGATGCTTCTTTTCGTTTTGAAAGAGGTGTCGATCCGAATATTACTCTTTATTGCCTGAAACTGGCTGCAATAATGGTGAAAGAGCTTGCCGGCGGTACTATATCTTCCGATATAAAGGATGTGTGTGCTGCTCCTGCCCAAGACTTCCGGGTGGAACTTTCCTATGAGAAGGTTCATTCACTGATAGGTAAGGTGATTCCGGCAGAGACAGTAAAGAGCATCGTGGCGAGTCTGGAAATGAAGATCGTAGCCGAAACGGCAGAAGGCCTGACACTGGATGTACCGCCTTATCGTGTGGATGTGCAGCGCGATTGTGACGTGATAGAAGATATTCTCCGTATTTACGGTTATAATAATGTAGAGATTCCGACTGCATTGAAGTCCAGCCTGACAACGAAAGGTGAGTGGGACAAGTCCAACCGACTGCAGAATCTGGTTGCCGAACAGTTGGTGGGATGCGGTTTCAATGAGATCCTGAATAACTCGTTGACGCGTGCCGCATATTACGACGGTTTGGAATCCTATCCTGCCAAGAACCTTGTGATGTTGATGAATCCGCTTAGCGCCGATTTGAACGCTATGCGCCAGTCGCTGCTCTTTGGCGGATTGGAGAGTATTTCTCACAATGCCAACCGTAAGAATTCGGATTTGAGGTTCTTTGAATTCGGTAACTGCTATTACTTCAACGAAGAGAAGCGCAATCCTGAAAAAGCGCTCGCTCCTTACTCGGAAGATTATCATCTGGGCTTGTGGGTTACCGGTAAAAGAGTTTCCAACTCATGGGCGCATCAAGACGAGGATAGTTCGGTATATGAACTGAAGGCGTATGTTGAAAACATCTTTGCCCGTCTGGGACTGAAGATGCACGATTTGGTAGTCGGTAATCTGACCGATGACATCTATGCTGCTGCGCTGTCCGTACAGACAAGAGGTGGCAAACGTCTGGCTACTTTCGGTGTGGTGACAAGAAAACTCCTGAAAGCGTTTGACATAGATAACGAGGTGTACTATGCCGACCTGAACTGGAAAGAGCTGATGAAGGCTATCAAGAACGTAAAGGTAAATTATACCGAAATCTCCAAGTTCCCGGCTGTGAAACGTGATCTTGCTTTGTTGCTTGACAAGAAAGTACAGTTTGCCGAAATCGAGAAGATTGCTTATGAAACAGAGAAGAAGCTGCTGAAAGAAGTATCTCTCTTCGACGTTTACGAAGGCAAGAATCTGGAAGCCGGTAAGAAATCGTATGCCGTAAGTTTCTTATTGCAGGATGAAAACCAGACTTTAAACGACAAAATGATTGATAAAATCATGTCTAAACTGGTGAAGAATCTGGAAGATAAGCTGGGAGCGAAACTGCGTTAAGGAAAGTATTAAGAATAAAATCATAAATCATAAATATTTAGTTCCAATGGGAAGAGCGTTTGAATATAGAAAAGCTGCCAAATTGAAAAGATGGGGTCACATGGCTAAGACCTTTACAAGACTGGGTAAACAAATTGCTATATGTGCGTAGCGTATTCAACAAGTTTGGCGGAAACTTGGGAACAATGGGGTCACTGGCTTTCTTGTTCGACCATAAATGTATGTTCACTTTCAAGAAGAAAGACGGCATGGACATGGAAGAATTCATTCTTGACATGATTGACTTTGATATTGACGAAGACTATGAAGAGGATGAAGAAGAGGGTACAATCACTATTTATGGTGATCCGAAGAGCTACGCCGCTATTCAGAAACATTTGGAAGAGGGCGGCTTTGAAGATGTCGGTGGTGAGTTTACCTACATTGCCAATGACTTGAAAGATGTTGAGCCGGCGCATCGTGAAACGATTGATAAGATGGTGGAACGTCTGGAAGAATTTGACGACGTGCAGACGGTTTATACGAATATGAAGCCTGAAGAAAGCGAAGAATAATGACTTATACTTACAAGACTAAAGGTACGTGCAGTAGCAATATCGAGCTTGAAGTAGAAGACGGAATAGTAAAGGACATAGCTTTCTGGGGTGGCTGCAACGGCAATTTGCAAGGCTTGTCCCGCTTGGTTGCCGGGATGCCGGTGAACGAGGTTATCTCCCGTCTGGAAGGTATACGGTGCGGTGGACGTCCCACTTCCTGCCCGGATCAGCTGTGTAAAGCATTGCACGAAATGGGATATTAGACTATTGTGGCTTAAAAACGTCTCACGAGGTGAAAAAAATCATCTCGTGAGATGAATATATTCATCCCATGAGATGAATAAATTTGTCTTACGGGACGAATTTATCCGTCTCATGGGATGATTTTTTTTGCCGGCAAGATAACTTTTGCTGTTTTGAACCAAGTTATAGTGTATTTGTTTTTATTTGAGTACTTTTACACTCTCAAAATAACAACAACGAAATGAAGAATATTTTTAAGGACTTAAAGCGGAAAGACCATAAACGCTATTTGGGTGGTTTGGATGTATTTAAATATATCGGTCCGGGATTATTGGTTACGGTAGGTTTTATTGATCCGGGGAACTGGGCGTCTAATTTTGCGGCAGGTTCTGAATTTGGTTATTCGTTGCTGTGGGTAGTCACTTTGTCTACGGTCATGCTGATTATTCTTCAGCATAATGTGGCACACTTGGGCATCGTAACCGGGCTATGTCTGTCGGAAGCAGCTACACAGTACACTCCCAAGTGGGTGTCACGACCTGTATTGGGGACGGCTGTACTGGCTTCCATATCCACCTCCTTGGCCGAGATTTTGGGTGGGGCCATTGCATTGCAGATGTTGCTGGACATTCCGATTGTATGGGGTTCGGTGCTGACTGCGGTTTTCGTTTCAGTAATGCTTTTCACTAATTCTTATAAGAAAATAGAGCGCTCCATCATTGCGTTTGTGTCTGTCATAGGGCTTTCGTTCATCTATGAACTGTTTCTCGTTAAGATTGACTGGCCGGTGGCTGTGCAGGGGTGGGTGACGCCCTCGTTTCCGGAAGGGAGCATGCTTATTATAATGAGCGTGCTTGGAGCTGTGGTGATGCCTCATAATTTGTTCCTTCACTCGGAGGTGATACAGAGCCATGAGTACAACAAACAGGATGATGCTTCGATTCGTAAGGTCTTGAAGTATGAACTGTTTGACACGCTGTTTTCGATGATTGTGGGGTGGGCCATTAATAGTGCGATGATTTTGCTGGCTGCCGCTACTTTCTTTAAGAGTGGAATTCAGGTAGAGGAACTGCAACAGGCAAAGTCACTGTTGGAACCCTTGCTGGGAAGCAGTGCTGCCGTAGTGTTTGCGCTGGCTTTGTTGATGGCGGGCATATCTTCCACAATAACAAGCGGCATGGCGGCAGGCTCCATATTTGCCGGTATTTTCGGTGAGTCATACCACATTAAGGACAGCCACTCCCAAGTGGGGGTGATTCTTTCCTTAGGTATTGCATTATTGTTGATTTTCTTTATTGGGGACCCTTTTAAAGGACTGCTGATTTCGCAGATGATTTTGAGTATTCAGTTACCATTTACGGTGTTCCTGCAAGTAAGTCTCACTTCGTCCCGCAAAGTAATGGGACAATACGTAAATAGCAGGTGGAGCACATTGGTGCTTTACACGATTGCTATCGTTGTTACTGTATTGAATATTATGTTATTAATATCTAGTTTATAATGAAACAGAACTTATTGAATGAAAGATTTATTACAATAGAAAAGTTGGCTGACGGCGGATTCTCACATAAGCTTCCGGGACTGACAGTAAAGTTTTCTTTTGCAGAGACATTTCTGGGAGAAGTGTTGGTTGCTTCAACACCTCAAGGCGTATGCTATATGGCTTTCGTAGTGAGGGGTAGAGATATGGCAGAGAGCGAGATGATGAACAGATTTCCCGGAGTGTTTTTTGAGATAGGTACGGATGAGCATCAACGTAGGGCACTGGCCGCTTTGTCTGCAGATGAGGAAAATATGGAGACAGTGCCTTTGCATCTGAAAGGAACTGATTTTCAGTTACGTGTATGGAACGAATTGCTGAAAATACCTTTCGGTGAAACAGCTACTTACGGAGAGATTGCTGCAGCATTGCAAAATCCGAAGGCGTACCGGGCCGTAGGTACGGCAATTGGGGATAATCCGGTTGCCGTATTGATTCCCTGCCACCGGGTGCTACGTACCGACGGGACGTTGGGCGGTTACCATTGGGGATTGGAACATAAGGTACAATTGCTGGAATGGGAAAAGCAACACAAAAAAGCTGAATAAGTGGATTCAACAATATACAGATATGAAGATTATAACCTATAATGTAAACGGTTTGCGGGCTGCCGTAACTAAGGGACTTCCCGAATGGCTGGCAAACGAACAACCGGATGTGTTGTGCCTGCAGGAAACCAAATTGCAGCCGGAGCAGTATCCGGCAGAGGCGTTGGACGCATTGGGATACAAGCATTATTTGTATTCGGCCCGGAAGAAAGGGTATAGTGGAGTAGCCATCCTGACCAAACGTGAACCGGACCATGTGGAATATGGCATGGGCATGGAGGAATATGATAGTGAAGGGCGCTTTATGCGTGCCGATTATGGCGACTTGTCCATTGTGAGTGTTTATCATCCTTCGGGAACAAGCGGTGACGAACGGCAGGCATTTAAGATGGTGTGGTTGGAAAAGTTCCGTCAATATGTAGTGAAGTTGCAGCGCACCCGTCCAAAATTAATCCTTTGCGGAGATTATAATATCTGCCATGAAGCAATAGACATTCACGATCCCGTCCGTAACGCCACGAATAGTGGTTTCTTGCCGGAGGAGAGGGAATGGATGACCCGTTTTCTGAATGAAGGTTTCATAGATACTTTCCGCCTGCTTCATCCCGACAAGCAGGAGTATACATGGTGGAGCTATCGTTTCAATTCGCGGGCGAAGAATAAAGGTTGGCGTATAGATTATTGTATGGTGAATGAGCCGGTGCGTCCGATGCTGAAAGATGCGCGTATCCTGAATGATGCAGTACACTCGGATCATTGTCCTATGATGTTGGAAATAGCAGATTGAGATATGACGAATGACAGAATAGAAAAAGCTGTTGGACTGTTTAAAAGCGGGTACAACTGCTCACAATCGGTAGTGGCTGCTTTTGCAGACATGTATGGCTTTACGGAAGAACAGGCATTGCGGATGTCTGCTTCCTTTGGTGGGGGCATCGGACGGATGCGTCAGACTTGTGGCGCCGCCTGTGGTATGTTTTTGCTGGCGGGACTGGAAAAAGGCGCCGTCGACGGTAAAGACCGCGAGGGAAAAGCCGCCAATTATGCGTTGGTGCAGGAACTTGCAGAAGAGTTCAAGAAGCGTAACGGTTCAATGATCTGCGCTGAGTTGCTGGGATTGAAGAAACCGGAAGGTTCTTCCACTCCCGAAGCGCGTACGGAACAATATTATGCCAAGCGTCCTTGTGCGAAAATGGTGGAAGAGGCGGCGACAATATGGGCCGAGTATTTGGAAAAACAGCAGAAATAAGCAGAAATTAGCCGTTTTTATGACAGAAAAGCGAAAAAAAAGGCAGTTAACGTGTTATATAACATAAAAATAACTATCTTTGCTGCTGAAATAAAATCTGATTCTTCTTTGTGGGAAACGGATTTTTAAGCATGTCTAACTAAAAATAAAGAGAAAATGTTGAAAGAGAAAGCTGGTGAAACTGCAGGAAAAATTTGGAATGTACTGAATGGAACTGAAGGTTTAACTGCTAAGCAAATCAAGAAAGCTACGAAATTGGTAGACAAAGATTTGTTCCTGGGTCTTGGCTGGTTGTTGAGAGAAGATAAAATTTCTACTCAAGAAGTTGAAGGCGAACTGTTTGTAAAACTGAACTAAGAAAGAGATTGGAATGTTATAAAAAATGCGTTGATACATTTGATATGTTATCAACGCATTTTTTTTTGTCTTCTCCTTTTAGTATCTTTGCACACCAAAATTTTAGAAACAAATGAAAAAGAATATACGTAACTTTTGCATCATTGCCCATATCGATCATGGTAAATCAACTTTAGCTGACCGTCTGCTGGAGTTCACCAATACTATTCAAGTGACTGAAGGACAGATGTTGGATGATATGGACTTGGAGAAGGAGAGAGGTATCACCATTAAGAGCCATGCTATCCAGATGGAGTATATGTACAAGGGGGAGAAGTATATTCTGAACCTGATAGACACCCCGGGACATGTGGACTTCTCATACGAGGTGTCTCGCTCTATTGCCGCTTGTGAGGGGGCGTTGCTCATTGTGGATGCGTCTCAAGGCGTGCAGGCGCAAACCATTTCCAATCTCTACATGGCCATCGAGCATGACTTGGAGATTATTCCGGTTATCAATAAGTGTGATATGGCGAGCGCCATGCCCGAAGAAGTAGAGGATGAAATTGTAGAGTTGCTCGGCTGTAAGCGTGAGGAGATAATCCGCGCTTCCGGTAAGACGGGAATGGGGGTTGAGGAGATTCTTGAGGCAGTCGTTGAGCGTGTTCCGCATCCCGAAGGTGATGAGGAAGCACCGTTGCAGGCTCTGATCTTCGATTCTGTATTCAACTCTTTCCGGGGCATTATTGCTTACTTCAAGATTGTGAACGGTGTCATCCGGAAGGGAGACAAGGTGAAGTTCTTCAATACGGGCAAGGAATACGATGCGGACGAAATAGGTGTTTTGAAAATGGATATGGTGGCCCGGCAGGAATTGCGTACGGGTGACGTAGGTTATATCATTTCGGGCATCAAGACTTCCAAAGAAGTAAAGGTAGGTGATACGATTACCCACATAGCCCGTCCATGCAAGGAAGCTATTGCCGGGTTTGAGGAAGTGAAACCAATGGTTTTTGCCGGCGTATATCCTATTGAGGCGGAAGATTTTGAAGATTTGCGCTCTTCGTTGGAGAAATTGCAACTGAATGATGCTTCATTGACTTTCCAGCCGGAGTCTTCATTGGCGCTGGGTTTTGGTTTCCGTTGCGGGTTCCTGGGACTGCTTCATATGGAGATTGTGCAGGAGCGTTTGGACCGCGAGTTCGATATGAATGTCATCACTACTGTGCCTAACGTGTCTTATAACATTTATGACAAGCAGGGACACATGACCGAGGTGCATAATCCCGGCAGCATGCCCGATCCAACGTTGATAGACCGCATTGAAGAGCCCTACATCCGCGCATCTGTGATTACTACTACGGACTATATCGGACCGATTATGACGCTATGCCTGGGTAAGCGCGGTGAGTTGGTGAAACAGGAATATATTTCCGGTAATCGTGTGGAGATATACTATGACATGCCGCTTGGAGAAATCGTTATCGACTTTTACGATAAACTGAAAAGTATTTCCAAAGGGTATGCTTCTTTTGACTATCATGCAAACGGATTCCGTCCGTCCAAACTGGTAAAGCTGGATATTCTGTTGAATGGCGAACCGGTGGATGCGCTTTCTACCTTGACTCACTTTGATAACGCCTACGAGTTGGGACGCCGGATGTGCGAGAAACTGAAAGATCTGATTCCAAGGCAGCAGTTTGATATTGCCATTCAGGCGGCTATCGGGGCTAAGATTATTTCCCGCGAAACAATAAAGGCAGTTCGTAAGGATGTTACTGCAAAATGTTATGGAGGTGACGTAAGCCGTAAACGCAAGCTGCTTGAAAAGCAGAAGAGAGGTAAGAAAAGGATGAAGCAAATCGGTAACGTAGAAGTTCCGCAGAAAGCATTCCTGGCTGTGCTGAAATTGGATTAGCTGCTAAATAATTCACATACATAGTGCTTGATTTAATTTTAACAGCTATATTTGTGTTGTGGGTGAGGAAAGTGGCGCTGTCAGGTTTATAGGGAGGGTGTGTCAAAACTCTGACAAGCATATCATTAGCTTCGCTCAAAATATCTTTTTATTTCTTACGCTAATGTATAGTCTGTCATGCAGAACGTAGTGAAGCATCTCTTCTCCTACTCACAAAGAGAGTAGGTTCTTCGCTTCGCTCTGACTATACCTTAATGAAAAAAGGCAGAAGAGGTTTTGAGCGAAGCTAATGACAGAGTAAAATGATAGTTAATGTTAGTTTTGACACACCTTCTTTCCGGAGAAGGATAAAATCTTAAATCAAATACTTATGATTATTCTACGTACTGTGAAACACATTTCCTCGCTGAATATAGTGGCGAGTATCCTTTTGTTTCTGACCGCTATTCTGGCTGCTCTCATAGCCAACTCTTCTTTGTCGCCGATATATCAGGACTTCCTGCTTCAGGAACTTCATCTGCGTGTCGGTAATTTCAATTTACTTTCGCATGGCGGGCATCCGTTGAAAATGATAGAATTCATCAATGACTGTCTGATGACAGTGTTCTTTCTGGCAGTGGGGTTGGAGATAAAGCGTGAGTTGCTGGTAGGGGAACTGTCTTCTTTCCGGAAGGCTGCTTTACCTTTTGTCGCGGCATGTGGCGGCATGGTGGTTCCGGTTCTGATTTATTCGTTATTGGTTATTTCCGGTACTCCTGAAACCAGAGGAATGGCCATTCCTATGGCCACGGATATTGCATTTTCTTTGGGCGTGCTCAGTTTGCTGGGCAAGCGTGTTCCGTTGAGCCTGAAGATATTCCTGACTGCTTTTGCTGTGGTTGATGACATCGGGGGAATATTGGTGATTGCACTGTTTTATAGTACTGACGTGGCATACGGATACCTGATTGTAGCGGCTATCCTGTATATATTCCTTTATTATATGGGCAAGTTGGGGGTGACGCAGAAGATTTTCTTTTTGTTCTTCGGTATAATAATTTGGTACCTCTTCTTGCAGTCGGGCATACATAGCACTATTTCCGGGGTGATACTGGCATTCGTGATACCGGCCCGTCCCCGTCTGGATGCCGGTAAATATATCAAGCGAATTCGTGATATTATAGGGGAGTTCCCTGCTTCCAAATCGGATAATATAGTGCTGACAAATGCGCAGATTGCTACGTTGAAACAGGTGGAACGTGCGTCCGATCATGTTATCAGCCCGTTGCAGTCGTTGGAGGACAATTTGCATGGGGCTGTGAACTTTGTGATTTTACCTTTGTTTGCCTTTGCCAATGCCGGTGTGGTATTCAGCGGTAGCGGCAATATTGTGGGAGATGTAAGTATGGCTGTGGCTGCCGGTCTGCTTTTGGGCAAATTCCTGGGTATATATCTGTTTACGTGGCTATCGATAAAAAGTGGTTTGGCTCTGATGCCTGCCGGCATGAATTGGAAAAATATAGCAGGCGTTTCCCTGCTGGGAGGCATCGGCTTTACGGTATCTTTGTTTATAGCCAACCTTTCGTTTGCAGATGCATATCCGGAACTGTTGAACCAAGCGAAATTCGGCGTGCTTTTGGGAACGTTGCTCGCTGGGGTATTGGGATATGTGGTGCTGAACATAGTGTTGCCCAAAGCTGAATAACTTCCTTTGGCTGGCCTTGAGTTTTATTCTTCATCTTCCGTTTCTTCCTGTATCTCTTCTTTAGGCAGCAGTCTTGCCGAGATACGTTTTTTGGGGGTGAGGCTCATATCTTTCAGCATTTCTGCTTGGCGGACTACGCTTCCGTTTCCTTCGGACAATTGGTTGAGCGCCTTGTCATAGTCTTTTTGCAAAGTCGCCATGCGGTCGCCGAGGGTGAGGAAAGTGTCGGTGAAGCCTACTATCTTTTCATACAGGGCCGTACCGCGTTTGATGATAGCCTGTACGTTTTTCACTTGGTTTTCCCGTTTCCACAGGTCGAGCGAGAGACGCAGGGCGCTGATGAGGTTGGTGGGGCTCATCAATACGACTTTCTTATTGTAGGCGTATTCCCAAAGGTTGGCATCGCTCTGTATGGCAAGCAGATAAGCGCCTTCGGTGGGAATGAACATCATTACGAAGTCCGGCGATTTGATGTCATAGTGCGAATAATCCTTCCGGCTGAGTTCATCGATGTGGCTGCGGACAGACTGCAAATGCGCCTTGAGCCAACGTGCCTGCTCTTCCCGGTCTTCGGCAGATGTATAGGCTGCGTAGGCAGTGAGAGACACTTTGGAGTCTATTATCATTTCGCGTTCATCTGGGTATTTGATAAGGATGTCCGGCTGCATCTTTTGTCCGCTTTCTTCACTGACAATAGCTTCCCCTCGTTCGTCTTTCAGAAACTCCTGACGGAAATAGTGCTCGCCTTCAATCAGGCCTGATGCTTGCAGCAGGCGCTCTAAAATCATCTCACCCCAGTTGCCTTGCATCTTGGAGTCTCCCTTCAGGGCGCGTGTCAGGTTGTTGGCGTCTTCGCTGAGACGGTTGTTCAGCTCCACCAGTTCCTTGATGCGCTCGCCTAAGGAGAAGCGCTCTTTGGCTTCGGTGCTGTACACTTGCTCTACCTTTTCCTTGAAATCTTTTATCTTTTCGTCCAACGGACGCAGCAGGTTGCCCAGATGTTCGGCATTTAGTTTGGTGAAATCTTCGGTTTTGCTTTGGAAGATGCGGTTTGAAAGGTTCTCAAACTCCGTATTCATGCGTTTGTGCAGGGCTTCGGCCTCTTCCTTCTGTTGGGTGAGGCGCTGTTCCCATTGCTTTTGCTGCTCGGCAAGGCGTTCGCAGAAAGAACGTTCCTGCTGGACAAGGCGTTCATTGAGATTGCGTGCCTGTTCGGAAATGCGTTCGGCAAAGAGCCGTTCTTGTGCGCTAAGGCGTTCCGAGGCTTGGCGGTTAGCCTCCTGCAAGCGTTCTTCCGCAATGGAACGTTCGCGGGTGATACGTTCTTCGGCGGTGCGATTCAGTAGGGCTTCACGCTCTTCGGCGGCTTCTACTTGTGTTTTTAGGGCAGCGGCTTTTCTGCCGGCTGTCAAATAGCCGATAATGGCTCCTGCGATAATTCCAACGACTAATAGTACGATATTCATAATGATGTATGGGAAATATAGTTGCAATGAACTGAAAATTCTGTTTCAAAGGGTGGTATCCGTTGTACCAACGTTGGGTACCGATAATACCAACGGTTGGTACAAGGAATACCAAAGTGTGGTACAAGGAATACCAACGGTTGGTACGGAGAGTACCGCACCGGGGAATATCCTGCGGCCTGCGGGCTTATGCTTATTGCGTCAGTATCTCGTTTCCGTCTTCGGTAATAAGGATCATGCTTTCCCATTGGGCGGAAGGCAGGCCGTCGTCTGTGCATACTGTCCAGCCGTCGGCTTCGTCAATGAAAACATCGTAAGTGCCCATGTTGATCATCGGTTCGATGGTGAACGTCATTCCCGGTACTATCAGCATGCCCGTACCACGCTTGCCGAAGTGTTCCACATCCGGCTCTTCATGGAACTTGACGCCTACGCCATGTCCGCAGAGGTCGCGCACTACACTGTAACCGTTCTTCTCGGCGTGTTCTTGAATGGCGGCGCCGACGTCGCCCAGTCGTGCCCAAGGCCGGGCAGCTTGTATGCCGAGGTCGCGACATTCTTTGGTTACTTGTACGAGGCGTTGCATCTCCGGGCTTACCTCTCCGATCATATACATGCGCGAGGCGTCGGAGAAATATCCTTTATATATGGTAGATACATCTACGTTGACAATATCTCCGCTGCGCAGAAATTCTTTGGTGCTGGGGATGCCATGGCACACTACGTCATTGATGCTGACGCATACGCTTTTTGGGAACCCCTCGTACAGGAAAGGGGCGGGAATGGCATCATGGTCTGTCGTGAAGCAATATACCATGTGGTCTATTTCTGCGGTAGACATCCCTTCGCGAATATTCTCTGAAATGTAATCGAGCAATGCGGTGTTTATTTTTGCACTTTCGCGTATGCCTGCCAGTTGTTCTTCTGTACGCAATAAATGTCTTGACGGTAGTTTGTAACCTTCTCTTTTATAATGTTGAATTTTAGCTTCTACTTCATCGGAATAATTTTTAGGAGTAAACCGGACTCCTTTTACGAACTTTTTCATTGCATTTTCTTTTTATGATACTGCAAAAGTACACAATATTGCAGGCGCTTGTACCATCGGAAGCGGAAAAACATTTATCGGAACCGCCTTTTCCTTTTTTTTTCCTTCTCAGGGTGCGTGTGTCTTGTGCCGTTGATGGCATGGTAATAAAAAAGGGATGCTCCTGCGGAACACCCCTTTGACATATCAATGTTTGGTATGAATCAGAACTCATAGTGGAAACCTACTGAAAGGTCCTCGCTGGTGAAGCCAAAGCCATAACCGCTTTCCGTATCCATATAATCGTCTCTGTAACCCAGGAAACCGCATTTGGCAAGTACGCTGAACTTGTCATTCAGTTTGATGGCGATACCCGGTTTGAAACCGATTTCAAAACCGTTTACGGAATCCAAACCTTTTACCTTTTGAGTGGAGAAGCCCAGTCCTCCGTCAATGAAAAGACGGACAACTTTGTTTTCATAATAAGAGTAACGTGCGTATGGTGCAAGGGCGAAGGCATTGTATTTTCCTTCATCCAGCTTGCTGTGTGCAAATGTCAATACACCACCGATAGCCAGTTTCTCGTTCAGGTTGTATCCTACTTCCGGATTCAACGCAAAAGTTGTTGCGTCAAGGTCGTCATTGTGCCATAAAGCCACTGTTCCACCAACATAAACCTGCGCTTTTGCTGATAAAGCAGCCATTGCAACAAATAATAAGATTACAAACTTTTTCATCTTTTTCTTCTTAACTTTTAGTTATACAAATTGGTTATTGAATTGTAATATATAGGAGAAGTCCTATATTTTCGGAGGGCCAAAAGTATAGGTTATATTTGTGCTGTACAAATTTTTAGTTGGTTTTTTATAAAATAAATAGTTTAAGAACGTACAATATATTACTTTTGCGGCGGTAAAAAGATTGTTATATAGGTTGTATTTTTTCAGATGAAGAAGAGTCTTATTGCATTAGCATTCGGTACGTTAGGATTGGGTATTGCCGAATTCACAATGATGGGTATTTTGCCTTATGTTGCCCGAGATTTAAATATTAGTATTCCGGTTGCGGGACATTTCATTTCTGCCTACGCACTGGGAGTGTGTGCCGGTGCCCCTATGCTGATTGTGGCACGCAAACGTCCGTTGAAACATATTCTGCTGGTGTTGATGGCCTTGATGCTGGTGGGGAATCTGGGTGCCGCAATGGCTCCCGATTACTGGTTGCTGTTGGCAGCGCGTTTCATTTCGGGCTTGCCGCATGGGGCATATTTTGGAGTTGCATCTATTGTGGCAGGCAAGCTGGCGGATGAGGGAAAAAGCTCGGAAGCCGTATCCATTATGATAGCAGGCATGACGGTTGCCAATTTGTTTGGCGTACCGCTGGGTACTTCATTGAGCCATATGCTCTCTTGGCGGGTGACATTCTTGCTGGTGGGTTGTTGGGGGCTGATCGTCCTTTATTATATATGGCGGTGGGTTCCTGTGATAGAGGGACTGAAAGATACCGGTTTCAAAGGTCAGTTTCGCTTCTTAAAGACACCTGCTCCCTGGTTGATATTGGGGGCGACTGCTTTGGGCAATGGCGGGGTTTTCTGTTGGTATAGTTACATTACACCGTTGCTGACAAATGTCTCAGGTTTTAGTGCTGAAAGCGTGACGGCATTGATGGTTCTGGCAGGCTTTGGCATGGTGGTCGGCAATCTTGTGAGTGGCAGACTTTCCGACAGATATACTCCGGGTAAGGTTGGTACGGTAGTGCAAGGTATGATTTGTATCTTGTTGCTGATGATATTTTTCCTGTCGCCCAACCCATGGTGTTCTGCCATTCTGATGGCGCTTTGTACAGCAGGGTTGTTTGCTGTTTCAAGTCCCGAACAGGTGTTGATTATTCGTGTTGCTCCCGGCGGAGAGATGCTGGGTGGCGCTTGTGTGCAAATAGCGTTCAATTTGGGTAATGCTATCGGAGCATACGTAGGTGGATTGGCTCTTAGCGGCGGATACCGTTATCCGGCTTTGGCAGGTGTGCCTTTTGCGTTGGTGGGTTTTGTTTTATTCGCTATCTTCTACAAGAAATTTCAGGCGAAGTATTAAGTGTTTCAATATTTTTATGTATGTTTGCCCATAAATATTAACTAAACTTGATAAACATGAAGATTTTAGATTTTGCGAAAATAATGCTGTTGTGTGTAATAACTATGGGAATGGCTTCTTGTGGAGATGATATTTATTATACTACAATACAGAATAGTGATGAGAAATTATGTGGAAATATACCTATCTGCTTAAGTTCGGTGCAAACAATAAGGGGCAGGAAGTTACGATAACCTATGAAGCCGGTGGTAAGGTTACTGTTGACCGGGAATTTTCATGGCGTTGGCTGGATGAGAGTAAGGAGGCTATACGATTGACTTTTGCCGATAACACAGCCAAGATATTTGAGAATGTATGGGTACGTGAACATTATTTGTCCGGAAAACTGAACGGAGAAGTGATGATGTTGGTAGATGCGAATTATAAATAGTAAAGGATAAGGAATAATATGATGAAATATTCGAGAGTGTTGCTTCTATGTATTCTGGTATTGGGATTAAGTTCTTGTGAAACGGATGATACGGAATATTGGTTGTCTGGTATATGGGCAGGGCAAGTCGGAGCTCGTGATGCTTCTTTTATCTTCAACGAGAACAGAACCGGCAGTTATCGGATAGAAGGGGGAGACTCCGGTACTTTCGACTGGTATTTTGAAGATGAACAATATTGGGATGCGCCGTCCGGTACAATAATATTGGACTTCGGCCATAATGATAGAGCATGTATTGCGGGTTCATGGGCCGACCGCGTCTCTCTTTCCGGTTGGTATTATGATTATTACGAAGACTATTTGGAGGGCTATGATGGTATTTCCTTAGTCTTGCGTCGAGTGGGATATTGATATAAAAAAGGAAGGCTGTTTCATGGCAGCCTTCCTTTTTTTATGTTTTGAACTGTATCGTGCGGAACCGCTTTATTTCTGTTTTAGAAACAATTTCTTGAACTCCCCCGGATAAGGTGTTTCAAACTGCATCAGTTCTCCGGTTACTGGATGATGGAAACAGAGCTTGAAAGCGTGCAGCGCCAGTCGGTTGATGGGATTTACCTCTTCCAGTCCATATCGTCCGTCGCCTATAATGGGATGTCCCAAATCCTGCATATGTACACGAATTTGGTTCTTGCGTCCCGTTTCCAGAACCAATTCTACAAGCGAGAAGCCGTTGGCACGTTTTATAGTACGATAATGAGTAACAGACTCTTTTCCGCCATCGTCCGTCGGACTGGAATATACGTAAAGTTTGCGGTCGGTAAGCCATGATCTTACCATGCCGGCATTGTTTTCCATTTCACCTGCAACAACAGCTACATAGCGTCGGTCTGTTACAATGTTATGCCAGTTGTCACGCAATGTGTTCTGTGTCTTTTCGTCTTTGGCAAACATCATCAATCCCGACGTGTCACGATCCAAACGGTGCACGATATATACGCGATGTTGCCTGCCCGACCGTTGAACGTATTCGTTTAATATGGTGTAGGCAGTGCGTTCCTTCTGCCTTTCCGTATTGACGGACAACAGCCCCTGCATCTTCTCGACAACAATGATATAAGCATCCTCATATACTATTTTCAGCAGTCTGTTGCTGAACTCTTTGCGCCCTTTCTCACGACTGATTTGCACTTTCATGCCGGGTTTCAAAGGGAAATTGTATTGTGTGGTGATAACACTGTCTACATATACAATGCGCTTGCTCAATAATGATTTCAGCTTGGTACGACTGGCATCCGGCATTTTGGCAGCCAGGAATTCCATCAGTTCCATAGGCTCCTTCACCATATAGTCCGTATATTGCGTGCGTGCTCTTGCTCTAATTTTTTCTTTTGCCACGAGAATAATAATTTGTGATTAATGATTTAATAGCTCTCTAAAGTTCTATTTTAGCTTCCTAAAGTACTACTTTAGATTTCCCTTCTCTTTATGCCGGATTTTTCAACTCAAGCAATACCACGTTTTCCACATGATGAGTATGCGGGAACATATCCACCGGTTGGACAGCTTTTACTTTGTATTTTGCATCGAGCAACTGTAAGTCTCTTGCCTGGGTGGCCGGGTTGCAGCTTACGTATACAATCCGTTTGGGCTCTGCAAACAGGATAACGTCAATCACATCCTGATGCATGCCTGCGCGGGGAGGGTCGGTGATAATTACATCCGGGCGTCCGTATTCATTGATGAAATCCTGCGTCAGCATGTCTTTCATGTCGCCGGCAAAGAACAATGTGTTTTGTATGCCGTTGATTTCCGAATTGACTTTGGCGTCTTCAATGGCTTCGGGCACATATTCAATCCCGATGACCTGGCGTGCTTGCTTGGATACGAAGTTGGCAATGGTTCCTGTACCGGTATAAAGGTCGTAGACCAATTCGTTACCGGTGAGTCCGGCAAAGTTACGGGCAACTTTGTATAGGTTGTATGCCTGTTCGGAATTAGTCTGGTAGAAAGACTTGGGGCCTATCTTGAAGCGCAGTCCCTCCATTTCCTCAAAGATGTGATCTTTGCCTTTGAAGGTATGTACGTCGAGGTCGGTGATGGTGTCGTTGCATTTATTATTAATAATGTATAGCAAAGACGTTATTTCGGGGAAAGTATCTGCCACATATTGCAATAACTGATTGAACAAAGCCATTTCCTCGTCTTTCTCTATTTTGCAGATGAGGATAACCATCAGTTCGCCGGTACTGGAAGTGCGTACAATCATGTTGCGTAACATTCCTTCCTGAGTGCGCAGATTGATGAACGAATAATCGTGCTCGTAAGCAAAGTCGCGTACGGCATTGCGGATGCGGTTGGATATGTCATCCTGCAGCCAACATTTCTCTATGGCCAATACTTTGTCAAACGCATTGGGTATGTGGAAACCCACCGCATTCATTTGCTCATACACTACATTCTGCCGGACTTCTTCCGTCGTCAGCCAGCGTTTGTTGGAAAAAGTGTACTCGAGTTTATTCCGGTAGAACTCCGTTTTTTCGGAACCGAGTATCGGCAATATTTCCGGAAGTTCTATTTTCCCGATGCGGGTAAGGTTGTCCGTTACTTGTTTTTGCTTATATCGTATCTGCTCAAAATAGGGGAGCACCTGCCATTTGCAACCGCCGCAAACACCGTAGTGCTGGCAGAACGGAACTGCTCTTACGGGGGAGTATTCATGGAACTTCACCGCTTCAGCTTCAGCATAATGATGTTTTTTTCTCTTAATTTGCAGGTCTACTACATCACCCGGAACGACATATGGTACGAAAATTACCAAATCATTGACCTTTGCAATGGCTTTTCCTTCGGCAGCCACATCCGTTATTTCCACCTTCTCTAACAGGGGAAGTTCTTTTCTCTTTCTTGCCACTTTTACACCAGTATAATAAATTCAGTGGCAAAAATAGGTATTTTTTCGGGATTTCTCTCTATGAATTGAAAGATTAAATATTGCAATGTCGAAATTGCATTTTGCATTAAAGTTTTTTCTCAAAAAGTTTTCTAGTCTGCGAAATATACTTAGATTTGCGAACAGAAAAATGGAAAAAATCACAATCAGAAACTTTAAATTTATATTATGGACAAAAAAAGAGTTTATACCTTTGGTAACGGTCAGGCAGAAGGGAAAGCCGGCATGAGAAACCTTTTGGGAGGTAAGGGGGCCAACTTGGCAGAGATGAACCTTATCGGAGTTCCGGTTCCTCCGGGCTTTACAATTACAACAGAAGTTTGCACAGAATATTATGAAATGGGGCAGGACAAGGTTGTTGCCTTGTTGAAGCAGGAAGTAGAAAATGCCATTGCACACGTAGAAACGCTGATGCGTTCCAAATTCGGCGACATAGATAATCCGTTGTTGGTTTCCGTACGTTCGGGTGCACGTGCTTCCATGCCCGGCATGATGGATACAATCCTTAACCTCGGTTTGAACGATGAAGTTGTAGAAGGGTTGATCCGCAAGACCGGCAATGCCCGTTTCGCATGGGATTCATACCGTCGTTTCGTGCAGATGTACGGCGATGTAGTATTGGGTATGAAGCCGGTCAACAAAGAAGATGTCGATCCGTTTGAAGCCATTATAGAAGATGTGAAGCATGCTAAAGGCGTGAAGCTGGATAATGAACTGGAAGTGGAAGACCTCAAGGAGCTTGTAAAGAGATTCAAGGCTGCCGTAAAGGAACAGACCGGAAAAGACTTCCCGACCTGTGCCTACGAACAGTTGTGGGGAGCTATCTGCGCCGTATTCAACTCGTGGATGAACGAACGCGCTATCCTGTATCGTAAAATGGAGGGAATTCCTGATGAATGGGGTACGGCTGTAAGCGTTCAGGCAATGGTGTTCGGCAATATGGGAGACACTTCCGCTACGGGAGTTTGCTTTAGCCGCGATGCTGCTACGGGCGAAGATCTCTTCAACGGCGAATATCTGATTAACGCGCAGGGTGAAGACGTTGTGGCCGGTATCCGTACTCCGCAACAGATCACTATTATCGGTTCGAAGCGTTGGGCCGAACTTGCCGGTGTGAGTGAAGAAGAACGTGCGGCCAAATATCCTTCTATGGAAGAGGCAATGCCCGAAATATATAAGGAACTGGATGCTTTGCAGACCAAGCTGGAAAACCATTATAGAGATATGCAGGACATGGAGTTCACCGTACAGGAAGGTAAACTCTGGTTCCTCCAGACACGTAACGGCAAGCGTACCGGCGCGGCTATGGTGAAGATTGCCACCGACTTGCTGCATCAAGGTATGATTGACGAAAAGACGGCTTTGCTGCGTTGCGAACCCAATAAGTTGGATGAATTGCTTCACCCTGTGTTTGACAAGGCGGCTTTGAAGCAGGCCAAGGTTTTGACTCGCGGCCTTCCGGCTTCTCCGGGTGCAGCTTGCGGACAGATTGTGTTCTTTGCCGAAGATGCTGCCGAATGGCATGCCGGCGGTAAGCGCGTGGTGATGGTGCGTATAGAAACTTCTCCGGAAGATTTGGCAGGTATGGCTGTTGCCGAAGGTATCCTGACCGCACGTGGCGGCATGACATCGCACGCTGCTGTTGTGGCTCGTGGCATGGGTAAGTGTTGTGTGTCCGGTGCCGGAGCATTGAACATCGACTATAAAGCCCGTACGGTTGAAGTGGACGGTGTGGTACTGAAAGAGGGAGATTTCATTTCCTTGAACGGTAGCACCGGTGAGGTTTATAAAGGAAAGGTGGAAACAAAAGCAGCCGAGCTTTCCGGTGATTTTGCCGAGTTGATGCAGTTGGCTGATAAATATACGAGATTGCAGGTACGCACCAATGCGGATACTCCGCATGATGCTCAGGTGGCACGTAATTTCGGTGCGGTAGGAATCGGTCTTTGCCGTACGGAACACATGTTCTTTGAGGGTGAGAAAATCAAAGCCATGCGTGAAATGATTCTGGCGGAAGATGCGGAAGGACGTCGCAAGGCATTGGCTAAGATTTTGCCATATCAGCAGGCTGACTTCAAGGGTATCTTCAAGGCTATGGAGGGTTGTCCGGTGACTGTTCGTCTGCTTGACCCGCCTTTGCACGAGTTTGTTCCTCATGATTTGAAAGGACAACAGGAAATGGCAGATACCATGGGTGTAAGTTTGCAGTATATCCAGCAACGTGTAGAGGCTCTTTGCGAACACAATCCTATGCTGGGACACCGCGGTTGCCGTTTGGGTAATACTTATCCGGAAATCACACAGATGCAGACGCGTGCCATCCTCGGTGCCGCTTTGGAATTGAAGAAAGAAGGTGTGGAGACACATCCCGAAATCATGGTTCCGTTGACGGGTATTCTGTACGAATTCAAGCAACAGGAAGAGGTTATCCGCGCTGAAGCCGCCAAGTTGTTTGCTGAAGTAGGCGATAGCATTGAATTCAAAGTAGGTACAATGATTGAGATCCCGCGTGCGGCTCTTACGGCAGACCGTATTGCTTCTTCTGCTGAATTCTTCTCATTCGGTACGAATGACTTGACGCAGATGACTTTCGGTTATTCACGCGACGACATCGCTTCTTTCCTGCCGATTTATCTGGAAAAGAAGATCCTGAAAGTAGACCCGTTCCAAGTGCTCGATCAGAACGGAGTAGGGCAATTGGTGCGTATGGCTACCGAAAAAGGTCGCGCTATCCGTCCGGACTTGAAGTGCGGCATCTGCGGTGAACATGGCGGTGAACCTTCGTCTGTTAAATTCTGCCATAAGGTAGGTTTGAATTATGTCAGTTGTTCTCCGTTCCGCGTGCCTATTGCAAGACTCGCAGCGGCGCAGGCTGCTGTTGAGGAATAATTCCTAGATAGAATTATCATATTATAGCATTATCAGGCTGTAATTACCGGTTTTTCGGTGGTTACAGCCTGT